>Ga0180007_10002154_pt1 | contig 24149 bp, 24 predicted proteins | sample MM_PC_MetaG_FD_121122 | JGI IMG/M metagenome (GOLD analysis project Ga0180007, IMG submission 121122) | Groundwater microbial communities from the Aspo Hard Rock Laboratory (HRL) deep subsurface site, Sweden - MM_PC_MetaG | ecosystem: Environmental > Aquatic > Deep subsurface > Groundwater... | reverse complement strand
ATGTCCTTAATCAACTCGTCAGCTTCCCCTTTGGTCAACTTACTGGAAGTGTCTTTCCCGTACTTCTCCATAGTATACGCTCTAACAGCGTCACCTGTGTAACCTGTCTGCCCGATTAGCTCAGTGATACGATTAGTCTGCACCTTTGTTATCAGGCTGATTTTGGTTACTGGTGGCTCTAGTGTGGTACTGGCAGAAGCGGTAGACTCTCCATCGGGAGGAAAGTATTCAGCACTATCTGCCTCTGCCTGAGACACATCCACTTTAGGCGATGTATGCTCGTAGCACCATTCAGTCTGCCCATCAACAGGGTGTGCATAAGACCTCATTTTACCTTTCTTGAAGAAGTTCGTGTTATGATCGGTACAGTAGTGTTCGCTTTTATCTACTGTTCGTCTTTCTTCCACCTTTACACTAACTGTACTCTCAGACATTTCCTCGGCTGGTGTCGGTCTATATCCGGCTAGGACAACTACCCATGCTAACCTATTCCGAAATGCCTTAGCGCCGGCCCTAGTCTGCGCCATGCTTGCTAGTTGGAACCATGGAACCACTTCATCACCAATCTTGACACGCTGGCGGTCAGGCCCTTGTCCCTGCCATTCATATTTAGGTCGTGTATGCCAGTGCTCTTCATCCCTCATGCAGTAGGCTTCTGCTCCCCCTACATATAGTCCGGTCTTAATGTCAATCAGATCGGCATGGGCCTTGGCGCCTTTTACGCCGTCAATCTCTACCATTTCGGCATCGCCTGTCTTGACTGTGTAGCCGTAGAATTGTCCACAAGTTTGCCAGTCCTCAAACTCCAGGTAAGTTTCGCCGTTCAGTATGACAGGTCTCGGTTTATTCGAGATAACATCGACCAATGCTCTAGCTGCTGTTTTGGCGTTCTCCAGCACGATTGCAGGTGGCATAAAAGTTCCGACCTCAGTGTGTTGAACCGTTAATTCCTGTGTCATAATTATTTTACCTCCTTACCTATTTCTACAATGTCTACGAGCTTCTATACAATCAGCCGCTCCTTTTAATGATTGCTCACTCTCAGATGCGGTTTATTAAAGAACCTGACCCCAGGCACCTTCTTGGCATCGTGATGTTTTGTGGCTATCGCACCCAGCATGGCACCGTCTGGAATCATATACTCTCTAGGTAGCTGGTCAATATCAAGTACCTCATACTGCCAACTATCGACGAGCCCGCCAGTTGCCATTTCCGTTCTGGTCAATCTGGGAGTGGTTACTACCTCTACCGGTTTAGTCTCTACGCTAAATTCGCCATTGTTAAGAATTGCCTGTCTCCGGGCCACTTCCTCGGCCAAGCGATTGACCTCATCGGCTTCTGCTCGGATACGCTTCTGCTCAACCTTGTAAGCAGTAACCCTGATGTTTGCGGTCAGGATAGCGGCAGCCAACGGGCCGGTGAGCAACCTAAAGGCATCGTTCACCGCCTTGACGTGCTTATTGAGTGGCCCGACATACTCCTGGCGCTTATCCTCTACCGCTTTCTGGAGCTTGCCCATAAGGGACAAGTCGTTGACCGCGGCCTGAGCTCCGGTCTCTCCGGAAACTACGAGCTTGTCAGCCCATTCCTTGGCTCTCATTATCTCATCGAGAAGTTTAACAACTGCATCATCCCTGCCAGGTGAGACCTTGACAACCGCAAAGCCAGGGTCCTCAAATAGATTAACAACTCTTTTTTCCTCTGTCATTTCACTAACTCCTTATTCAACCTTTTAACCTGCTCAATTAAGCTCTCATAGTGCTCAGGTGATATTCGGGTATTAGTAGCGCCCTTGCTGTGTCTCCCGCTTTTCCTGTGCTTGCTCGGCTGTTTGTAGCTTCTCATATTTCACCCACGCTTCCGTGATTACTTCCGCTAGGTCCCTAGCCTTACACTTGCCAACTATCTTTTTCATATTACCTCCACGCCATTACTATTATAATAATTCCCGCTGTCCACATAGCCCAGCCAGCGGCTTCTTGTTTTCGAGTAGTAACTATCATCCCTGTCAGCCCCAGGATAGTACCAAATCCTAATTGCAGTATTTGAATATCCATAATCACCTCTTTGTTGATATAGTAGCGGCGCCCTGCTTCGACGCCGCTACTACAGCGCTCCCGCCACCGGTACGCTTTACCGGCTACTCGACATTCCCCCTTTCTTTAGTGCAAGATCCAATGTCACTATCTGTTTATTTTCCTCTTGCATACACAAGTCGGCGTACCGAACGAGAACCTCATCAGGCTCGCTGCGCCAGCCTTGTATCTCACTCCTTGCTTGTGCCAGGAGACGCTCCCCAATGGCGTTAGTGTCCGAATACGGACTATCAGTGGGGAATAGTGCCTCGATGATTTCGATTGCTTCTTGACGATTCATTTAGTCCTCCTTAATCCCACACATTTCTTTTGAGCAGTTGATAAGACTCTCAACATCTACCCGCCTGTGGAAGGTCAAAAGGTGGCTTCGGAGCCCCTTGTCAGTGTAATATGCTACTCGCTTACATATCGGGCAAGGCAGGTTAGTTAAATGCCTTTCTAGTTGCTTACGGTAATCCATTCTAATCACCTCCCTTTTGATTTTACTGTAATTAGAATACCATAGGTAAAACAGTTTGTCAATACCCCTAGCCAAACTATTTTGTGCCTAACCCTGCGACTTTCAAGAAATAAGGTAATACCTATTGACATTTAGAGGGTATGGTATTAGAATAAGATTGCAATGAAGAAAAAAGTTATTATGATACTAGGTAAACGCCCAGCTGATGCTACTCCAGAAAGGGCTTTAAGGCTATCTGCTTCCTTGACTCAGGTAGAGATAGCTCGGTTATGGGGTATTTCACGGCAAAGGGTAAACCAGCTGATCAAGAAAGCAAAGCAATAAGGAGTGAAGGTATGGCGCGATTATTGGAGCGTGTTATCAAGCTACTAAGGCGTGAACCGAAGGTATGTTCCACCTGTTTCCATACTAACGGTTCATATTGCTACTGCCGTGAGACATCAGATATTGTTTACCGAAATTGTCCCGACTGGCATCCGAGGAGTTAGTATGCAGATAGAGCAAATACTCAGTAAGTGCAAGGGTATCAAGAAACAGCCGGATACCAGCTTCATGGTAAAATGCCCTGCCCATCCTGACAAATCGCCTAGTCTCCATATCACACAAGCAGATGATAGAGTCTTGCTAGATTGTTTTTCTGGTTGCACAACGGAATCAATAGTCGATGCGTTAGGGATAACATTGGCTGATTTGTTTACAGATGCACCCAAGCAGGAAAATAAGAAAATCGTGGCTGAATATAACTACCATGACGAAGAGGGGAAGTTACTTTATCAGGTGGTAAGATACGAGCCTAAATCCTTTGCTCAACGCCATCGGAATGGTCGTGGAGAATGGGTATGGGAAATGAAGGGCATCAGGCGTGTCCTGTATCATCTGCCTGAAATCCTTAAGGAGGACGGCACTATTTATTTAGTCGAAGGGGAGAAGGATGCCGACAAGCTCTGGGAATATGGACAAGTAGCAACCACCAGCCCTGGCGGTGCTAGTAACTGGAACCCCGAATATGGACAGTACCTGAAAGACAAACGGGTGGTAATCATCCCCGACAAAGATGTAGCTGGCTTTAAGTACGCCCAGGCCGTTCTAAAATCAATTCAAGGCAAGGCTAAGGAAGTTAAGTGTATTATCTTGCCAGATGATGAAGTCAAAGACTTCTCTGATTGGTTAGAGAAGTATGCTATAGAAGATTTGCCTTCACTAGAGCAGAGCGTAGATGCTTTATCCGGGAGTGACAAGCTCAAATACGAAGTAGAGGAAGATGCGATAACCTGGGCAAAGAATGTTAACGGGCAACCCCTAAAGTTCAAGGCGGAGTCAATAAGACAGGCTCAGACAGGGATACACGCCCGCATTTCAATACTGCTTGATTATACTATATTGGCATGGACACTATGTAATATTGAAAGAGCTGAAGAGCGTACCAGATTGTCCAACGCTGCGGCGACTGCCTCTAAGGATCTCAACAAAGAAGATTTGAGACATGACTTGGACATTTTCTGCTCGGGCCTGTGGGATTTCAAACTATCGACATTTATACCAGAGGTGATGAGTGGTGATGATACTGCGGAAGCTCCTGTGTTCTACCTTTACCCATACATAGTAGAAGAGGGGGGAAGTATCCTATTCGCTCCGCCAGGTAGGGGCAAGTCCAATACCGCTATGCTATGGGCGCAATCAATAAACTGCGGTGTATCTAAGTTATGGAAAGTAACACAAGCGCCTGTCTTATATATCAATTTAGAGCGGTCAGCTCAGTCTTTACGCCGCAGGTTAGCCAGTATCAATACTATTTTAGAGTTACCAGTTAGCCAATCTCTACTAACCTTAAACGCAAGGGGACATTCTCTAATTGACTTAGCTCCTGTCATCCGCAAGTCTGTTCAGCAACGCGGTATCAAACTCATTATCCTGGACTCATTGAGCCGTGCTGGATATGGGGACCTTAACGAAAACAAGTCTGTCAATTCTATTATCGACACACTATCTAGTCTTTGCCCATCTTGGTTGGCTTTAGGACACACATCAAGAGCATCGGAAGACCATTTATTCGGCAGTATTATGGCCGATGCCGGCGCCGACATCATCATCCAACTCCGTTCTCAGATAACAGAATCCAAGCTGGGTATCGGCTACGAGATAACCAAGTCAAACGACCTTCCTCAAATCAGCCAGCGTGTTTGGGCTTTTGAGTTCAAAGAATGGCGTATGACTAATGTCCGGCCCGCTACCGCCTTCGAGTTCCCAGACATCGAAGGCAAAACTAAAACCAATATGCTTGATTCTATGATCGACTTTGTGCTTAATCAAGATACTGCTGACGCTAGTGCTACCGAAGTGGAAACTGCTTTAGGCTATAACAGAGTCAACGTCAGTAAAATCTTTAATCAGTCCGGTAAGTTCGTTAAAACTCGAAAAGATAAACACTCCCAATATTTCGGGGTTAAGGATGGATAAAATTAAGTGTGCCAACTCTACTATACTCACACTACAGTTAGCTGATTTCAGGCACAAAATAACTGTAGCATAGTTTTTTATGATTAAGTGTAGCATTAAGTGTAGCATGGTTTTTTTATACTACTATTTAGCCTCAATAACTGTAGTGTGCCTAACTGTAGTATGGCTATAAATATGTGTAGTGTGCAAAGCACACATATAGGAGACTACACTTAAACCGTTTACTACACTCAAGTTAAACCATTGCCAACAATAAGGATGGAATTAAAGCCTCCCCAAAGTATCATTTCCCCCGGAATCCCCCCAAGCGTCTTTTTAATAACTGGCAACCTTTTCAAAGCTAAACTATTGACAAATCCTTAGAGGGCGTTTTATTATCGAATTAAAGGGGTAATACGGAAAATACTCGCCATTGGGCGAAAAGAGGGAGATTGAAAATGAGTGATAAGCCACGAAAAGTTATCGAGGAATCAGAGACTTGTACTGAGTGCCAAAGGACGAATTTAACGCCGCAAGGTTTCCGTGGCCACATGCTAATGGCCCATGGCATAAAATTGCCGCCAAAAAGTGCGGTATCTGCGCCAATTTCGCCGGAGCCCGTTGCGAGCTTGGCACAAAATGAGGCGATAATGGAGGAAAATTTGAGCGAAGAGGAGCCAAAAATTGAGGTACACGACCCGGCTACCTGTCCTAACTGTATAGCAAGCGCGGAGCAACTGGCGGCACTCTCAAACACGCTGGAGCTTGCCCAGAATCGGCTTAACGTGCTCGAAGCATCGGATGAAGCCCAAGGGACTAGCGTGGGAATCCCAGAAGTGGAAGAGTTTATCGAGCATTGCGAGGCTGGAAATTGTGCTCATCATGCCGCTGGCTGGTTAGCGGTCAAAGAGCGCATCATAAAATCAGCTATTGAGAATATTGACCCGACCATGGTGCCCGACAAAGTGGTCGAAAGTGAAGGTCTCAGACGAGGCTTCATTCCCCAAAGAATAGTAATCAGGGGGGACTAATAAGATGGAAGAACGACTAGGAGAGCGACTAGGAGAAGGTGAAGAAGCGAAAGGACCCGCTGAAGAAAAACCGGTGAAAGATACCAAGCAGCCACTCTCACAGAAATCTCAGGCTCAAAAGGTTAGCGATACCATCGCCAAACTCAACGAGATGGGCATTGACCCGAATAGCTTTGTGACGTTGTTTATCCCGGTACTCGAACACCAAAGCCGTGAGGCTACCGCTGCCATACGAAACGAAATGCAGTCGATGATTCAGCAGCAGTCGAAGCTCATCGGAGAGCAGATTGTCGCTGAAGTCACAAGTAAAGCTGCGTCTATGAATACAGCCCCCCCCCCTGATGGTAGCATGGGAGCCGATATTGTTACTACTCAGCAACCGGCACCTTCATCTGGGCAACGGCCGCCTGGGGGTGGAGGCTTTGGCGGTGCGTCTCAGAGCACCATAGATTTATTGGTTGCTAAAATACTGGGCGGGTCTCAACAGGGCGACCTCGGCGGCAGCCTCAAGCAAATGGCAGATACGGCGAAGGTGTTTGGCGCGTTCTACAGTGATATGATGCAGCCGCTTATCGACATCCAGGCCAAGATGAGGCAAAATGTTCTGGCTGAAATGACAACATATTCTAAGACCGGCGGAGAGTTACCATGGGAGCGGGAAGTGACGCCGACGGTGACGCCAGCAGTACCCCCGCCAGCACGCGCTAATCTGAATCAGGAAGAGCGTGACAAGGCTATAACAGAGCTCGCAAAACGAATAAGATTGACAGGTTAAGGCGATGCCGAAACTATTGGTTCTCTTGCGGTTCTCTTGCAAGAAGGTGTAGGGCAAAATGAGTAATTATTCTATCCTATACCAACCACGTTTTTTCTTAATAAGTCGTACAAATTCTTTCATTGGAGGTCTCCCATGCAAAAATTCAGTATAGCTATTGAATACTGGGCTAATAAGCCAATATTCAAAGACGACCATATCGAAATAGAGCGTGATTCACAAGCAATATTCATACTTCGAGACATAAAAAAATACTTAGATGTTCTCACGAAAGTATGTTATCACTTGAAGCATTATAGCACCGATAAGCAGATTGAAAACAAATAGTTAATCCTCTATCCTGTAGCGGGGGGGCTACGGGATGGAAATAGAAAGGGATTCACCGGAATTTGAAAAAGAGGTTAGTAACTTGGTTACAGGATTTACAGAAGAATTAAAGTGCACAGGTAGCAATCCAAAGCCCGTTGATAGCTTGGGCGTAGCACATCTTGAAAAAGAGCAATTTACGCAGCCTGAGCAGATTCTATGCCCTCGCTGTGGCAGTAAGGACATTTGGGAGTATGGCGTGCGTGGCGGTGTCCAGTATTACTTCTGCGAGAAGTGCAAACGCAAATTTACGTCTAAAGATGCGCCTTTCCATAACAAAACACCCGCAGAAGTCGCTGGAATTAAAGCCCCGTATCGGAATTGGACTGAGTTGGTAAAGGGAGAGAAAACTCTCCCTTGCGTAGTAAATAAAAAGGGGGAAACAATATGCATATTACAAAAGACCCAATAAAGCGCGATGATGTTATCGCGTTCATTTCTTCGTTTTTTGAGCTTGTAAAATTAGAGATTTCGGGAACGTCTACTATTCCGAAATCTCTACGTGAGGAATGGTTTTCGCAAGTTCCTGATTGTTCTTCTCAACGGTATCCATCAAAGCGTACAAAAACTGCACAAAGAGAGCGGAAGCAATAGTGATAATTTCGGGGTTAGATATGTCAGGGAACAGTTTACGAGCGTTTTCAGTCACAGTCTCTATTGCCTGTCTAAATTTAGGGCTTTCATTAGCTGCTGCAGCAGCAGTCTGCGACTGTAATAATTCCAATCGCTTCTGTTGCGCAATCATGAAGATATTTACCATTTCTTCGGAATTAAGTCCGATAGACATAATTCACCCCCTACAAAGTATGGAGTTAGTATAAATGGAGAATATACCAAAATGCAAGAGAACCAAACTATTAACCTTGTTAGCGTCGGTGGGATTGACGCTAAAGGAAAAGAAGCTACTACATGAGGGTAAAAATCCCTACGAATTTTCCCGGGTTCGACAATATGCTCCGATAAAAACTCGCAAAAAGAGGATACGCTCCAATGCTAAAAGAAAAACTGCCAGCCGCATCGCTCGAATCATCAAAGCCTAAGAATAAAGAGTTCAAGTCGCCTCATGCTATGACGCAATGGCAATGGCGCTCTATTCTGGAAGAGCTGGGAGAACTCCAGCGACATCTAAGTGACCCCTCATGTCCCTGTGTTCTGGCTGACTCCGGTGAGTATTGCGGACAGAAGCACGCTCTGGGGCTACATACTCTGGCCAAGGAAACGCTGTCTATGGTTGGTTCAGAATATACCGAAATGCTTGAGCAGCTTGCTGAAGAGGCATTAGACCAGCACAACGCGCTTAACTCCCGGATAACTTGCGACGTGCATGACCCGCTTGAGAAAGATACCGTGCTTTGGGCGAGGCAATGGCGCAAGAAAATAGAGCCGATATACTATCATGCCGCTTGCCAGGTTAAGCCGGCCAAACTCAAACAGGACGTGTCCAGTTGTACGCTAATGTCGTCGAAGGCAGAGTTAGAAGCAAGGACAATCGCCCGTGAGCAGCTCCCTTTCGACTTCGACATACCGGCAGCAATAGGGCCTCGACCCGCTCCAGCTCCGGCAATAATACCACCTACCACGCCGGCACCTGGCACGAAGTACAGGCTGTTTCCTTTCCAGGCAGCGGGCTACGAGTGGCTGAAAGGCCGCTCGTTTGCACTCTTAGCCGATGACATGGGATTGGGCAAGACTCCCCAGGCGATATATTGGGGAGCTGACTTTCGACCTAATCTTGTCATCGTGCCAGCGGCCCTGACCTTTAATTGGGTTCGTGAAATATCTGAAATGTGGCGACCGAATGATACCGTCATTCTCCTGGACGGGAAAACGGAACTGCCTCGTAAATTGCCAGATTGGACGGTAATGTCTTACGGCATGGTGCCTCGCTATCTCCAGAAAATTAAGCGTGCTGGCTTTAAGGCACTTATTATCGACGAAGCCCATTTGGTTAAAAATCTTGATACTGCCAGGACAAAGAGCGTTCTGGAACTCGTCGCCCCGGAGGAATCTGCCCAGGGCGATAGAATAATTCCTAACCGGCTGGCTATTACTGGCACGCCGGTATTGAATCGCCCTATTGAGCTTTTTGCTTTGCTCGTTTTTCTAGGCGTCAAGAAGAGAGACGACCTCAAGGAATTTCTTACGACATACACTGTGCATAAAGTCTACAAGGGCAGGATGATTTTCACGGGTGCCAAGAATCTATCACAGTTGCACTCTTATTTACAGTCGTTCATGCTACGCCGGCTTAAAAAAGATGTACTCAAAGAGCTACCGCCCAAAACAAATACGCCGATGTTCGTTGCTATCACCAATGCGGCGGAATATAGAGAGGCAGAAAACCATTTCCTCGAATGGCTCCGTGAGAAATCTGGCGACGAGGCTGCAATGAACGCTTCAAAGGCGGAAATCATAACCCGCATGAACTCATTACGCCAGTTAGCAGCTATCGGCAAGGTGGCCGCGGTTTGTGACTGGCTGAAACCGTGTACCGATGGTCAGGGCAAAGTAATTGTTTTCTCCAGCTTTTTAACCCCCCTGGAGCAAATAAAGCATTGCCAGCCATCATCCGTTGTCTATACTGGCGCTGACTCGTCCAAGGAGCGGCAGATTATGGTTGACAAATTCCAAGAGCAATCTGATGTCTGTTATTTCCTGGGGACGGTCGGAGCTGCCGGCGTTGGTATTACGCTAACTGCTGCCAGCCGTGTTGCCTTCCTTGACTTGCCCTGGACACCAGGTGGGAAAGCCCAGGCCGAAGATAGAGCACATCGGATTGGTCAAACCATGCCGGTTGAAATCGTCAATATCCTGGCACGCGGTACTATTGATGAGAGGATGCTGCAACTGCTTAACGAAAAGGAATATATCATCGCTCAGGCGATTGACGGCAAAACAAAGGACGAAGCTATTAGTGGCTCTGTATCAAACAATCTGATTCAATCGTTTATCAGTGCTCCGAGTCTTAACCAGACCGTTATGCAGTATGAGCCTGAAGAGGTAGACCCGACGCCGTATGCGGTGAGCTTTGACGACCTGACAGAGATTGCTGAGGGATTCCGCCAGGATAAACAGCCGTGGCAGATGACAAAGGTTGAGTACAGCGAATATGTAAAAACATTAAAGCCACCTGAAGGTGTTTATCCTGTTAAACCATTAACTCATAAGCAACAAATAACAATAGCTGTAGGGCAAGGCAAACCAGTACCCGCAGAGGTATTGAAAGACTATCCCGATTTAGTCAACAAAGTGGTCAAGAAAAATGCTAAATCGGACAGTGCCTCCGTCCGAGTTACCGGCAAGTGTGACACCCGCGATACCGGTTCTTGCCAGTTTACCGTGACAAAGAAAGGCAAGCCGCAGATTGTCCGGAAAGAAGTTAAGACGGCCTCGAGCGTTAAATGCGCAGCAACCGGCGTGGCAGAGCTCGTCCGCCAGAAGTCGTCGCTCATCAATACGGGCAAATGCTTTATAAAAAAAAAGGCTAGATTAAAGCATCCTATAAATAAATTCATTTCTGGCATAAAGCTATCTCGTAGCGAATATGAGCAGATTTGGGATGATGCTAACGGCTTTCAAAACTGTGAGATAGGTCAAGGCTGGGGTGGTATAGGTGGCTTAACTGACAAAGGTGTTATTGATTACTTTGACGGATGGCGCGACGAAATTATTGAATGGTATAAAAAAAACTATTCCGAAGTTATTGAAGCCCAAGCCCGACTTTGTCAGGAACCCACGGCGGTAGTAGCCGGAACTTGTAGCGCTCAAGGCTGCAATCTTACCGTCAAAGGTAAAGTCGAGACGCCTGCACAAGCAACCGGTGCCGGCGGCATAACCAAAGCGGTAGACTCCGTAATGGAGAAACTCGAAAGGCGTGGCGGGCCCGGTGAGACAATCACTAACAAGACCTTCGCACCTGGCATTTCAACTAATACCAGGTATGAATTTCAATTCGCTGTTAAAGAGGCAAGCGACCTTATTGTATCGCATGACCCTTTTACCTTTACCATCAACCCGAAATACACGGCAAAGCTCCAGCCTCGGCAGCGTGAACGTCTGGCAAACCAGTCCCAGGTCAGAACGATAGCTGCTGGCTTAGACCCCGATAAGCTGCTACTCGATACGAAGGCGATTGATACCGGCTGCCCGATTATTAACGCACAGAACTTCGTCTTATGCGGTAATGGCCGTGTTATGGCTCTTGTGCTGGCTGAGGCAGAGCATCCAGCCAATATCGTTAAATATAAACTGGCTCTCCGTGACATCGCTCCCAAGTATAATCTGCCGGTCGAGGCAATCTCGAAAATGAAGCTGCCTGTCCTGGTACGCATCTTGTTGACTAAGACCAATGAGCAAGCCTTTGCTGAGGAATGTAATGCCCGTCCAACGATTGAGGCTTCAGCTATCGAGAAGGCCCGGACGGATGCGGATAAAATAACGACCGGGATGCTTAATAGCCTGGATGTTCTCGAAGGTGAGGCGATTGAGGATGCTTTACGCTCAGGGCGCAACAAGCAATTTGTGACAGCATTTTTATCGAAGCTGCCTAGCAACGAGCAGGCTTTACTTGTTGACGCTAAGGGCTCACTCAATACCGACGGTGTACGCCGCATGGGTATGGCGATATTCGTTGCCACTTTCAAAGGCGATGCCGGCCTCCGTCTCGCCGCTCAATTCTTCGAGGCTCTCGATACTAACGTCAAAAACGCTTTCAATGGCATACTGCGAGCCCTGGGCGGCTTGGCCCAGGCGGAGAATCTCGTTGCTGCCGGCGACCGCAACAAGCAATATGCTTTCGGTGAGGATATGGCCAAGGCTGTCAATGTGTTTTCAGTCATTAAGAAAACCGAGGGCATGACCGTAGAAACCTACCTAGCACAATCACAAATGATCGAAAGAGAGCTCACGCCCTTCCAGGAAAGAGTGCTGCAAGTGCTGGATGAGTACAGCCGGTCAGCCAAGCACATCGGGGAAATACTATCGAATTATGCTCAAGCGGTTATCGACTCACCACCCCCGGGACAATCTTCAATGATGGGCGATATTCGTGCTACCAAAGAAGAGCTGTTTGAAAATGCGGTCAGGGCCGTTAGGGTAGAGGTAGAAATTGAGAGGGCTGAGGCTGCCGCCCGGAGGCAGTCCAGAGAGACTTCTGCGTCTATGAGTTGTCCTGCCTGCACTCTTCTGCTATCGCCTAGCCCTGAGAAGTTAAGAGCCCTGGCAGACTCCATGCAAGCGGACATAGACTCAAAGCGGGATCCTGGAGTTAGCCACCAGAATGTTACCGCTCGAAGAGCCCGGCAAGCCGCCGGCATGAGCGATGACGCAGATCGTCTCGAAGAGGTACAAACCGCGCTTCGTGGTATGGCTGATGCCATGGCCGCCGGTACCTTGCCGGCTGTTTTGGATAAGGTTAGTAATCGCGCTCAAGTAGAGCAGATTTTACACGGCCATTATTCCCCGCCGGAATTTCATAAAAGCTATATTAAAGACCTGAAGGAGATAGCTGAAGCTGCTATGCCAGAGGCATTAAGTGTGCTGGAGAGGATGAAAAACCGGTCTGATAATCTCGACCAATGGCAAGTTGAAGTAAGGCCGGATGAAATACCGGTTATCCAAAAACTTGTCGAGATAAGTAAGACACACAAAAACGAATACGGGTATATCTATCCGCTCACTTATCTACTGGAGTCAATACGGTCGGGAACACGCCTTCAGGCCCTTGGTATCTACGACAAAGAGCAATTCGAGAGGGCTAAAGAGGCTTTGAAATCCTACGTCTCCGGACCATCGCCGGAAGTTATCAAGGCAAAGGAACTCAAGGCGATGGAGACGAAACTAATCGGCACTAAGATACCAGGCTTTTTCCCGACCCCGAGATGGATTATAGACACAATGATAATCAAGGCTGATATTCAGCCGGGGATGAGGATACTAGAGCCGTCTGCCGGAAAGGGCGACATCGCTGACGCTATAAAAGAGCAATGCCCGGATTGCCTTTTGTTTACGATAGAGTATAACTCACGGCTAGTTGATATATTGCACGCTAAGGGATATAACACTATCTCTGCGGACTTTCTTGGCTATTATGGCATCTTTGACTTTGACCGCATCATAATGAATCCGCCGTTTGAGAATGAGCAGGACATCGACCACGTTCGCCATGCCTTTGATTTGCTAAAACCAGGTGGCCGCATTGTCGCTATCATGGGTGAGCACGCTTTCTTTGCTAATGATAAAAAGGCCATAGCCTTCCGAGAATGGCTAGACGAGCTCGGGGGGGATACTGAGCAATTATGCTCCGGCTCTTTCAGCGGTGAGGGTGCATTTTGTCCGACTGGAGTTGCTACTAGGATCGTCACAGTGGATAAATCAATAACGCAGGGTAGAGCATACGACCCTCAGATGGGCGACATTGTTGAATACAGGGGAGAGCAATGGGAGGTCGGTTTTGTTAATCGCCGAAGCGATGGCAGTATTTGGAATGTTAGATTGCAAAAAAGTGGCGATGCTGATGCTAGGCAAGTGAAGGTTACTGTAGATGAGCTTAGATTCATCAGACGGCCAGATAAGGATATTCCAGGTGCCGTCGAGACCTCTTATCAACCGGGGCAGCAAATCAAGCTATTCGATAATAAGTGGCTGGCTAAAAAGCTAACGGACTGTAATCTGTCCGATGATGACCTGGATGTTATCTTCGGCTGGAAACCTCTTAGAGACTTCATAGCATGGTTAGTGAGCCGTAAAGAGCCGGTCAATGTCTGTGCGATCGGTATGGTTCCTGGAGTTTACGAAATTGTGATAATTGGGATTGATTCATGGGATGATAAGTCTGAAGATGTATTAGAGCGAGCAAAAAAAGTCCCCGGTATAAAAAAGATTTATACGCGGGAGAGTAATTTAGTATTTACCGTGTTGGTACCGGAAGATACCGAAAAAGACCTCACTTGGGCGCCGCAAGAGGTAAGTGCAAGGCCGGCAAAACGGGAGCCGTCAGAGCAGGCGGCCATGTTTGCACAGAAAGCGCACATGCAAGTCGATCCGATACTAACCGCTATTGGTTGCACGATCGGAGTCGGCTGTATGGCGTCGAAAGGGCAGCCGGCCAAGCATAAGAAACCTGTTTGTAGCGCCGTCCAGGAAACGAAGCGGGAGAGCTGCATCATTGAGGTCAAAGGAAAGATACCGTCTGGCTGCAATGCAAAAGAGTGGAATAAGCCGGCGGACCAACGCCGAGAGAATTGCGTCAATCCTTGGGCAATTTGCACGAAGGCCGTTGGGTGCCGGGTAAAAAGGAAAAAATAAAATGTTTTCGAGGCGAACTATGAGCAGATGTCGGATTTTTAGAAATGTTACCATGCGGCAGAAGGTAACTGCGGAAATGCCTGGCGATTATGAGACGGCGTTCACGATATGCGCGCGCAATGGTAGATTAGCTCGGGGAAACGCTAGTGCAGGCGGAAAATATGCCGTAACACTGGACATTAACTGTCCTGAAGGTCACAAACCAATCGGCATCTGGCACAGCCACCCGCATGGAGTGCCGGAGCCATCGAGTGCAGATATTTCCGAAATGAGAAAGCTGGGCTTGAGGCATCTGTGCATCTCAGTGCCACAAACAGGCCAAATGCGCTGTCATATCGTTAAGTAGGAGGTCTAAAGTGCCCGCTACAAAACAGGCGGAAGTTCATCGAGAGCTACTAGCACAATGCCCGATATGCAAGAACATCCAATCCGTTGACGTAATAATGTCAGGCCGGAAAATCCTGGCAGTAAACAACGTCAAATTCGCAGCCAAGCATCGCCCGCTTTACCCACATTGTCGTTGTGGCGGGCTACTAACATTCTTTCAATAGGATAGCAATAGAGTTTCAAGCCTCTCTTCTTCCAACGGAGGGGGCTTTTTATTGTCTCATTCCCCATTATTGCCCAAAATTAACTGGGGGCTTTTTTGAGGCTAAACTATTGACAAATTTTCGGAGAGTGTTGTATAGCTTAAATTAGATACGGTCAATGACCCGGTAGTAACAAAATCTAGGTAAAGGAGGCAAAGCCGTGGCGAGAAAGAGAGGCTGCAAATACGGGGCCCGCAAGAACGGGAAATGCCCGAGCAGGAAATAGGAGGGCATAATCATGGCTAGAAGGAAACCCTGCAAATATGGAACCACTACTCGCGGCACCTGCCGCAAAGTCGTCAAAGTCCGATCTCGGAAAAGGTAACAAATTTATTTAAGGAGGTCAAAAAGACCAACAATGGCGAAACGAAGATGTAAATACGGGAGGACAAAAGCGGGTACTTGCCGAAAGTCAAAGTCAAGGAAGTAGTACCACGCAAAGATTATGAACAGCATCTTAGATAGACAACCAGACGGCAGCTACAAGATTGTAGAGCTAGAGGCCGTCGCTGAATTGCACCAGGAGAAGAGCGTTAAAGACCAGCTCGCCGCCCTGGGACTCGACGAGAATAAAATCGCCGAGCTGAGAAACGCCGAGAAACCAGCGGGAACCGCTACAATGGAATCCCCGGCGTTTCTGGACAAAATAACCAATTTTGAAGCTATGGGCATACCGGTTGGCGCAGTCGGCGTCGGCACCGCCATAGCAATTCTCGTTGACCGTGTTGCACTGGCAAGACTGGACCCGACTAACAAGTGGGGTTCATGGGCTAATCTGGTCGCCGCGTTTGCTTTACAGCGATATGGCGGTAAGTTAATCGGCCAGAAAACCGCCAATGCCACCGCCTTTATCCTGACCTACGAAGCCATGGCCGATTGGGTATCCCAGGGTCTCAACAAGGTCATGCCAAACGTAGTCAACGCCCAGCAGGGCAACATGGCGCAGAACTATAACAACGCCGTGAACCAGGCTACCAGAGTAGCCGAAAATTACTACTCTCAGGCTTTCGGAGGTTAATGAGCTATGATAAATAAGATTATTAAACGGCTCTCAGCGACCTCAACGTGGGCAGCATCCACGGACATGACACCGGTTGACCTTCCCCGCGATGGTCTAATCACGGAAATCACTATCCGCGCCCATGTTACTGCGACACTGACCGCTGCCGCTTATGATGACTGGTTCCGACGTATAATCCAGAACATCAAATTTGAAGGCGACGGCGGACGTGCCTATCTCGGCATGAGCGGCACACAGATGTCCTGTGTCTTGTCCCTCTGGAACGAGATCACGGCCCATGCTCCTACTCTCGTCTCTAACGGCGCTGGTATCGCCTTGGCCGCTCCTGATGTCGCTAGTGCAACCTTTGACTCGATATTCAAGTTCCATCCTGGCTGCAACAAGAGTGACCCCTTTGATACATCGGTCGTCATTCCCGCGGCCTTCTTGTCCATGCTCCAGGCGAAACTTACTACGACCTCGAACGCCGTTGTTGATGCTGCCGGACTTATTACCGCAGCTACCTTCAACTATGAGGTCGCTGTCGTCCAGGGCTCTACTGCCGAATTAAAGGCCTTGGCAGTTATGTCTCCTGTTGGCAGCACCCTAGTTTATACCCACACCGCTGACTATTCCGACTTCAGTTACGACATCGATGTCCCTGCGGGAGCCTGGTTGCGCTCAATCATCGCACGTATTACCGATGATACTGGTGCCCTTGTTGGTCGCAGAAAGAACGATGAAGTTACCGGCATGAAGCTGAAGAAGCCAAAGTCTGGAGATTTTGTCTTTGAGTCCAATATCGCAGAGCTTCAGCACACAATGGCACAGCGATTTGGATGTCCTGGGGTATGCGGTGATGTTGGACCTATCGGCGCTATAGCCACAATCCGACCCGCTCCGGCAGCGGTCTTGAGTATGCTGCCTTCTGGCTTCGTGGTCATCGACTTGAGGATGTTCGGGCATCCTCTCTACGGTCTCGATCTACGTGGTTATCAGACTGGCGACTTGAAGCTAGGCCTGACCATAGCAAACTACGCCGCCGGCGATGCCACGACACTCTATTGGGACCAACTTCTACCGATAGTATTCTAATATCGGACTGAAAATTGAATCGTACCCGCTCATAACGGATTGAGCGAGGGAAAAGCAAAAGAGTTTGCAGCTCTTGAACTGAAGGGGAGAAGATGGTTACAATCCGTTTTCTCCCCCTTCGTTTAGAGGTAAACATAATAAAGAATCACTGGAGGCAATATAATGTCAAGCGGATGGTTATCACCTTGGGCAATATGGGATAATAACCTTCAGAAATGGATATGGAAGGCAGGCGATCCCCTTATTCCGACGTGGGAGTTTCCGGGTCGGGACGGCGTTGTGCCGCTGGTCACTAACTCCGATGGTAAAATGATCAACGTCGAGCATCTGCAATCAATACTTGCGGAGGCCACCGATGTTGTCGTCAACGGAGAGGACCTGAGCGCGGCTTTACCAATTACTTTTACTCTGGTAGCACAGCCAGACGTTCCCAGAACAATATCATGGGTTTTTATTGCTCATGCACAGATAACAGCCTATACAATAACTTTCCTCGGTGTTAACGCAAAGGGCGAGACGATAACTGAGGTCATAACAGAGGCGGACGGCTGGACTGGTGAAACCTCCAATGCTTTCGCCACCATCACAAGCATTATCATGTCAGCTCGTACTGGCACCGGTGCCTTGGATACCATGGATGTCGGGATCGGGGGCAATGTCGGGCTTGCCGGCCATATATCTGCGGTTGCAGATGTTTTCAAAGTCGTGAAGAGCGCGGCAGCCGGCCTTGCTACGGATTATTCCGGAGCTGGCAACGTCACGGCAGAGGCAACGTATGATACAGTTGATCTTGTAACTGGCGCCGCTATTGTCGCCGGCGATAAGTTTACTATATATTACAAGGCATCATAAGGGGGAATGAAATGGTTCAGAGATTATCACCGGCAGTAATTCAGATGCTTACCCGAAAGCCGATGGTCACTATTGAGGTCGATGCGGAGACACACCGGTTAATGGCTGAGTTGGCGCATCAAGCCGGGTCTGATGTACCGGCCTTACTTATAAAATTAGCTCAGAAATACAAAAATGCAAGCTGGGTAGAGAAAGAAATGGTCGTCAACTTTTTGAATGGAGTGTAAGTTGAAAATATTGGGAATAGTGCTAATCGCCAGCTTTCTCCCCATCTGGAGGGTTGCGGGAGTAAATAGTGGATTAAACCTTTGGCAATACTTGAAAGAGTCAACTAGTTCTCAATATGAGACAAGACACATACCGTACGGAGAAGCTGTTGAGCGAGCACGAAACGTATATCGAAATATCTAAGGATGCACTGGTATTAGTATTGATAGCGTCTTTTGCTATACCCATATTCAAAAGTGGTGGGAAAAGAGGATTGAATTTTTGGGAATGGCTACTAAATCATACAATATGGGCTCCGAAGGGGTTAGAATATATCCCTGAAGAAGATTATAAGGCTGCTTTCAGGCAAAAAAGGTTTTCACATTAAAAGGGGGTAAGTGTAAGAACATGAAAAACGGCGAATGTAAGACAACGAGCAACGGACGGAAATACTGCAAGAGGAACGGCAAAGTAAAGTTCGTCAAAGGTGGGAAATAATATGCGTGAGAGAAGAAGGGGACACTCAATAAATCTGGCACAGGCGAATCTTCAGGCTTTATCTGGAAACGGGATTATGGCAGTCCAGGTTAATGCCGGTACTGGCCAGTGGATAACTATCTGGGGAAATGGGGCTCCTGTCGCTCCTGCCGTATCAATACCAGATGGTAAGAGTTGGGAACTACGCGTTCGCTTTGGTGCCAGCTCTACTGCCGGGCTATGGGGATCGTCAATTACCGTCGTAGCGCTTGAGGCACAGCCTGAGTATCAAAAGCAAAGCCAGAATACCCGCTATCTGACTGCCGGCAGTATAACCGACGAAGTTGATTTCAATATGGGACCCATGCCAGAAAGCAATGTTAGCCTGAGAATAAAGCATTGGGTAACTGATTACTATACACAGAATCCGCCGCCTGATGTTTCCCCGACGAATTGGTAATTGATAGTGAGGTAGTATGGGAGTTTATAGTGAGATAACCTTGCAGGTGCCGTCAGTCGCTAAGGTAGGCGATTTGGTAACTGTTAAGGCTTTCATCCAGAATAAGACCTCAGCCGCGAGAAACTTCACCGCGACTAGGGGAAGATATGAGAGCAATGTTATCCGGTTTGGCGCTGTCCACAAGTATATTCAGCCAAACAGTGTAGAAACATGGCAGGATTCGTTTATTGCCCCGGCAGTCCCGCCTGGTAAAACTTATATTACCGTATCCGTGGAAAGCTGGGCTCCTAATGCTTCTAATGTTTGGTCAGTCGATGACCGAACTTCGACGACAATACCATTATCAGTACCGGCGCCAACGCCTACCCCAATACCGACTCCTACTCCAACGCCAGTTCTTTCAGGTTGGAAGCTGCTTTCAACAGTGACTGTGCAAGCCGCTCACACCGCTAACCTGCTCGGTTGGGCTTTACTTTCGACTGTTAATGCCAAGGTTGACCACATTGCTAACCTTCTAGGGTGGTCTTTGTTATCGACCGTGAATGTCCAGGTTGAACATAGTGCTAATCTTCTCGGTTGGGTTTTATTGTCAACCGTAAATGCCCAGATTGGTCACAGCACTACTCCAACGCCTCCGCCACCAGGGGAAATACCCTCCTGGCTTATCCCGGCAGCAGTAGTAGGCGGAATTATACTTGCTAGTGGGGGAGATAAGCATCAATCCACAAAGGATAAAAAGTAACATGGCAGATTGGGAATTTATAGGACAGGGTGGAGTCGCTAATATTGCGAGCCTCCAGAGTTATGAGCACGCGATACCAGAAGGCGCAATGTTGAAAGTGCGCCTCGATCTCCGAACACCGGTATCTCAGTCAATCGTCAGTGAGGTTAAGAGGCAGATGATTGTTCGGGGTGTATCGGATGCAAATGCGACTGCATCAGGTAATACAATGTGGATAACAGCTCGCAAGGGCTTCCCATGGTTGGCAGTCATTGCAGCTATCATCTTGGCGATTGTAGCGCTTGTCATCATCATTGTAAGCTGGAGTATCTTTAAGAAAATAGTGCCGGCGGGCCTCCAAGGGTCACTCGGTATTTTACTCATCGTTGGAGCTGTCATTTTAGCCATAGGAATCGGCGGGGAAAAAATCAAAAGGAGCATATCATAATGTATAATCGTGAGGAAAGAATAAGAAACGCTACCATGAGGATGATAAAAGAAAGCCATGGCAGATTATCGGGACCAAGTTCGCCAGGTTCTCCATCGGGCTACGATAACACTCTCGCGGAGTTGATAGCTGAAAATACGGATGCCTTAGACAAGATGGCAGAAGCTATCGCTCGTCTATCGCTTTCAGACCAAAGAGCCCATGAATATAATCAAGGCTTCTTGCAGCCGATCACTTATCAGGATATTGGCTTGACCGCGGCGCTGACTGATAGACTGGTTACATTCCCGCCTACGAAGTGGCTCCATGTGACATCTGACGGAAAACTGGACGGTATCACGATAAAGCTCAATACGCAGAGTGAGCAGAGTATCGACATCAAGGATTTCAACACAATACCGCTCATAAATGCAACGAGACTATATCTCACTAGCGACGTCGTGGCGGGACGGACGACTGCCAGGCTAACTTTTAGCCTGGTAGAACCGAACAAAGTCTCGACGAGTTTTGTGATAACCGACTATATAGTGACCCCTGCCGTGAACGTCTATACATCTGGCGTAGCGCCGGGTGCAGCTACGGTTTACTCAACGATGGTCGATGCCAGGACTGCAAAAAATCTCGTTTTCAAGGTAACAAATACTGTCGATGTGATTATTACTGTCCAGGCAATCGGCAATCTCACTAATAATACCGCTACCGCTTCGCTCATGGGAGTAGCCGTACCTGTACCAGCTCTCACGGGCATTGAAACACTCGGCATCGACCTCAGTGGAGACGATTGGCATGGCTACGTCGGCGTGCAAATAATCATACCTGCTGGTGCAACGGCTGGTACGCTTGTAATTGATGAGGTATTAAGGAGTTAACCATAGTGGGATTTATACCTATAACAGCGGTTCAGATTGATATACCCGATACTGCCGGAGGTTGGCGAGATTTAGACCTGTCTGCCTATATTCCAGATGGTGCCAACGGCATTGTCGGTAATAATAGCGTTAATGCGGGGGGGGTAGGCTATGGCTATCGTAGAAAGGGCAGCACGGATAATCGCTATGATAGATGCTCTGGAGATAGGCTGACCGGTATTTTTGTGGGATGCGATACTAACCGTGTCATTCAGTATAGTAATAGTGAGGCTACTCACCATAGGCTATATCTCCTGGGCTATACGCTACCCGGAGATATAGTTATCGCAACAAACTGCACGAACATATCTCCGGGGGCTCCTTTCGGAGTCTGGACTGATGTAGACCTGTCAGCTCTATGCCCTGGAGCAATAGCCGTTATTGTTGAAGTTTTCAATACCTCCGTAGGGCATCTTGAGTGGGGTATTAGAATGAAGGGCAGCGTAGACAACCGAATAGGGAACACTTACGGGCATAATGTCCATGACGTTCTTATCGGTTGCGATGCGTCTCAAGTGATTCAGGTATGGCAAGAGGCGGGGAATGTCAACTATTTTCTTCGCGGCTATATTACTCACTATGCGTCCTTTTATGCTGACGGCATCGAGCACACGCCTGCTGGAGCTGGGGCTTGGACAGATGCAGACCTTGGTGGAGAGCGTCTTGTCGAAGGTTATCGGAATGTCGCTGGAGCACATTACTACCTTGAGGGTATTGTCCACAACAAACTTGCTTCATTTGAGATCATCGATGAAATTACATCAGGCGGGATTAGAAAAAACGGCGAAACCTTAGATATGAGAGGCATATTTGAGCACTCATGGATTTTTAGTGTTACAGACTACCCGGAATCGATTGAAGGGCAAAGTAATCCGGTATCAAGGAGATAAATTATGACACAGCAAGCAAGAGCATTATCAAGAATGAAAATAGAGGGTACGCTTTCCGTTTGGGATGGAACAACTAGCGGCGATGGAGCCGTGGGTGCGACATCCTTAATCGATGCTGGCCTGATCGGGGAAAATGATTTTATCACCAATCAAACGACCGTCCTCATTTTAAGCGGTGTGGCCACGGGAGAAAAAAGAACGGCGGACACTTTCAACGTAGCGACTGGCGAAATAACCTTTACGGCGATGTCAGCTCAGATTGTAACCGGCGTGACATACAGGCTCATCAATATCCCAACGCCAGCTATAGCAGCCGCTATCCTGGCTGGCCTTGCGGTGCCGGCGTTAGATGCAGTCACCAATGCCCTTGAGAGAGACGTAATTGGTAATAAGACAGACACCCCGATAGTAGAGCCTGACCTAGTATCGTCTCTAATGAGATATGCCAAAGGCAACCTGAACGCGAAAGGATTGATTTACAAGGGTAAAATCACAACTTACACAAACGCCACGCAGTTCGATGCTCTTTCATTAGCTGGTTTTGGTAACCAGGCTTTTGCTAACGGGCATTACTTCATCTTTGCATTTAGAGACGCCGGGGGGGCCGCAGCCCTCCCCCAGGGTGAGTTCAGGCTAATGCAAACCTACGTGAGTGCAACCGGAACATTTACCCATGAGGCTTTTTCCGCAGCCCTGGCAGCCGACGATGACATAATAATTATTCACCAGAGCTTGCTCTTCCCCTCAGCGGTGCCAGGCTATGGCGACCTAAATACTTCGTCGGCTACCGTACCCGCTGATAGCAATAGGGCAGCTCGGTATGCGTGGGAAGTTGCTGACCACTTCAAAGGTTTGCTATTGATGCCCTTGACTGGCACTTGCCGGTTTATCCCGCGACGAATTGATGGCTTTACTGTCGCCGGCGGCATTTTCACTATTGACCCGGGCAATCCGTTTCCCGCTGCTACTGGTACAGTAGAATACTTGATACTTTCTGGACAGGCTGATTATGTTCCAACGGTAGACGGCGCAAGAAATATCTCCACGTCTGAGGTTATTGGTAACAAAGCTGATACTGCACTAACCGCTTATACTGCGGCTGATAGCATAATGCGATACATCAAAGGTCTACTCGACTTAGCATCTGCTACTTTGGCAGGCAAAACCCAGGCTTTTACCCAAAACAATACCTCAGCAGCCAACGTTGGCGATGTGCTGGTAGCTACAGCAACCACTCAACGTTGTATGGTAAAGAAGGTTATCTTGCGGTCTAACGGAGTGACCACGGTTGACTTGACCTCGGCGGCTCTCTATTGCAATGTCGGCAAGGTCACAACGCTTATCGATGCAATCCTGGGAGCTAAGGCTAATATCGACGTTAATGGAGAGCAAGTAAGCGTGACAGGAGCTTGGGACTTAGCGGTTGGGGATACTATCGTGATTACACTAGCAGGGACAGGAGCGACGGCTGTAGACTTACAGATTACAATAGAATACGAGGCTGTTGTTTCAGGAGGTTACTTAGCATAATGCCTAGCATGAAAGAACTTTTAACAAGTGAAAAAGCGATAGCGGGAGTAAGGCGGTATACAGCTCTGGACTTGAAAACAGGGCAGACTACAGCCTTTGCTGCTAACGACGATGGTGATATACAGGCGGGAATAGCCAAACTCTATCAGGTATTATCGGCTGGCGTGAACTCAGGTACGAGTGCTGTTTATGTGCCGACACTGGCTAGGAATGACATTGCCTTCGTCAATGCCACAAGCAAGATTACGGCAGCTGCTGGACTGGATGTAGTTAAGACTGGTGATGTGATTCGGATAAGAGGCTCCGGGCTCAATGATACCGAATTTACCGTCACTACAGGCGGTGTGGCCAATGAAATTGTGACCAGTGTGGCTCCTACCAATGAAGCTGCTGGAGCTATGATAACCATAGCCAAGCAAGCACTTCAAAGCAATAACTGTGTGCAGGACTTAGAGACTGGCTTGATGTGGATGCGGTATGGCTCTTATAGTCCTGCTAAACT
>Ga0180007_10002153_pt1 | contig 24154 bp, 24 predicted proteins | sample MM_PC_MetaG_FD_121122 | JGI IMG/M metagenome (GOLD analysis project Ga0180007, IMG submission 121122) | Groundwater microbial communities from the Aspo Hard Rock Laboratory (HRL) deep subsurface site, Sweden - MM_PC_MetaG | ecosystem: Environmental > Aquatic > Deep subsurface > Groundwater... | reverse complement strand
GTGGTCGTCTGTGTTCGTCCACGAAAGAAATAGCCTGGACAAACACGGACTGTCACAGACAAACACGGACATGTTCCGCAGACGGTGTTGCAAGGTTAAACTGCTTTTTTTCAATCCCAGGCACGGCCTGAGATTTTTATACTCACCATGAAGGGCATGACGTTTGGGGTGGTGCTGTTTTCATTTCTTCGTTCCATTGCATGATGCATCGATTGATCATTTCGAGTCCTTTGTCGGAATCAATCTGAAAAACAGCAGCCACAAGTTCAATCTGCTTTTCATGGTAAGGAAAGCGATGAAGGATATCCCATACAATGGCATCCTCCATGGTCAGGCGTAATGACCGGTGTTTTGAGATGATCAGGCAAGCGCCGTCATGGTCAGGCACCCAGGCCACATCATGGGTTACGTCAGGATCAGTTGACAGGGGCATGGTTAGTTTCCTTTCCAGTCTGACAGGCGGTCTGAGGCCTGCAGGGCGATCTGATTCATGAGCGACAGGGTATCGGCCATAATGCCGGCCTCATCATTCATGCCCAGATGGTCCATAAGCGTCGCTGCGGAAATGATCCGGGTCTGGACACAGAAATCGCTGAAGCCGTCTGAACAGCCCGGCCAGGTATTGTCCACATGGCATCCCCCGGCACAGGACCACCTACAGAAGCAACGACTGCACCGGGGTTTGTCGGTCACCAGGGTGCGGATTTTGTCCACGGCTTTAGGATTGATGGTCACCACGCCGCCGTTATCCATCTGGCCAAGGGTCAGGTCCATGGTCTTTTCTTCCCATCGTTCGGGCATCAGGTAGCAACTGCTTATCCTGCCGTCGGGGGTTAGGATCACCGTGTCTTTTCCAACAGGACAGGATGTCCACTGGGGGTCGGTGATATCTGATCCGTAGACCACCGGAACACCGTAGGATGATGCAACCGCCCTGGCCTTGATAAAGCCTGACGCAAAGGTGACGGGGTCCGGTCGGAATAGCCCGTGGGACCGTGCCCGTTTTGTTTCCTGCATCACTTCGAAATTGATTTTTGTGGGAGCAAATGTCTCACAAAACCATTGGGTCGTCTCGGCCATGGAATCCACATTTTTCTGGCTGACGCAGGCTCTTAAAAGAAGGTCTGCCTGGGAGTTTCCGATGATCCCAGCTGTGCGAATGGCGCCTGAAAAACTCTCTCTGCCGCCTTTCAACGGGCGATGGCTGTTTTGAATGTCCGCTGGGCCATCAAAGGAAAGAACCACTGAATCAAAATAATCGCCAAGAAACAAGGCCCATTGGGGTTCATATTGGCCGTTGGTGCTGATGCCGAATTCCGGAATTAAATCATGGGCCTTGGCCATGAGTCTTGCCCGATGAACAACCGCTGTGACAAGGTCAGGAGCGTCCATGGGCTCACCGCCAAAAAAATGGATCTTCAGAACCTCGCCCTTTTGGCTTTTCACCAGATTGGCATACCAGTCCACGCATCGGACAGCCATGATCAGGGTCATGGGGGCATCGGGGGCATCCATGACGCCAAAATCGCAATAATTGCATCGGCTATTACAAAAACGGGTGGGTATGATACCCAGAAACTCGGGTGAGAGATCCCCTGTTTTGGGGATGGGGACCGGGTATGCCGGATTTCCCAAGGCCTTGAACAAATCCACCAGCCCATGATGTTTGGGCGCTCTCTTTGTTTCCATGGCCTTTTTAAGATCATGGGCGGCAGAAGCATTGATCAGTGCTGTCTTCCCCACCAGGGGGGCATACACCAAATAATTTTCATGGACAGGCAACAAAAAAATCGAATCCATCGGCATCTTATTCCACCTGTCCCTGATATGCCATCCGGGCCTGCTCCTGGTGTTCAAGAATCAGGGCCCGACCGATGATTTTCTCGGCCCGGCAATCAAATTGATGGCTATAGGAATGAACCAGGGGACACACCCCTGGACAACCTTTGGCACAATGAGCCTTGTTAAAACAGGCCTGACATTGTTCAAACCCGCCTTGGGTTCTGTCAAAAAAAAGATCGATTTTGTCTTGATCCAAAACCGCACGGTCCGGGTCCATATGCCCCATTAAAAAACCTGTGTTATGTCCCATGGCATTATGTGTGGCAAGAAAACAACCGCTCAGGAAACCATCCGATGTCATGATTAAATTTTTTTGAAGAACACTACAATACTGGGCATGTTTTTCCCGGGGGCGAACACCGGGGTAAATCACCTCCATACCGTATTGCATTCCAAAGTTTCTGGCTTTTAAAAAAAGGTGGCAAACAACTCGGGATCAGGAATCAGGTCCCTGGGAAAGGTCTCATCCCGGTTGGGATACACCGGACAAACCACCATACGCGTCACGCCTTTTTCTTTGAAATAATCTGCAATATCAACCAGGTCTTTACAGGAATTTTGAGTGATGGTGGTGCGTACGGCCACCCGGCACCGGCCCTGCTTCAAAATATTAAAGGCCTTTTCCACAAAACCAGAGGTCCCTTTGCCATTTTTAAAGGGCCTGTTCACGTCCTGAATCAACGGAGGCCCATCCCATGACAAGGTGATGTGATCAAAGGTCTTTGATGCCCACCCCATAACCTTACGGGATGCCACACCACTGGTCGTACACACAAGAACAAGCCCCACACCCAGCCCGGCCAATGTTTCCCGGGCCACACTGACAAGTGACCGGATACGGTCGTAATAGACAAGGGGCTCATTGTCACCGTGAAACACCAGGGTCAGGGGCACCTTTTTTATACGGCAATGGTGAGCCACCAGCTCCAGGGAATGTTTAAACCCCATCATGGAAACCGTTTGTTCTTGGGGACGGTCCTTGCTTCCATAGCAATAAAGGCATGAAAGCCGACACCTGCCCCCAAGATAAACCATCAGGCACAGGGGCTGATATTCATCATGAACAGTTTTTCCCATGGCCCCTTCACGTTTCATCATTACATGGTCCCGGACGTTTTATGGTGGTTTAAAAAATACCCTAAACATTCAAAAAAGATGATCTAAAAACCTATACTCCATGGCAGCATAAACGACAACGGTTAAAATATTCAGGAAACGTCTTCGGGAATGGGCGTTATTTTGTTATATACCTATGGACATTGTGCATCAAATATGGATAATAAGCGTGACGCAGAATCATACCCACTATTTAAAAAAGTGAAACCATGGACCGAAAATCAATTGAGGAAAAAGATCAGCTCCTCATAAAAAAATTCAGACATATCATCCACAGTAAAGAGAAAACCACTGCGGCTAAAAAGCCTGTTTGGAAAACCACCCCAGTTTGGCTGGTCGTCTTTTGTGTGGGAATAATTGTAACCGGTTGGCTGGTGTTCAAAGAAGGGTCAACCGTCCCATACCAAAGCACGGATGCGGTTATAGAAGACACGTCAGACAAGAATACGGAGTTGACGATAAGCCCCGAAAAAACCACTGTTAAGAACCCGGAAAATCCGAGTTCCCGTGTTCCCGAACAGCCGATTCAGCCAAAAAATACTGGGCTGTCCGAAGCCCATGTGAACCCTGTCCCTCCAACACCAGAGGCTGTTGAAACCCAGGCGGATAAAAAAAACCTGCCCCCGGGTATTCTCATTTCCGAGATGGTTGTCTGCAGCCGTGTGGAAAAAAGACAGTATGTCCTGCCCAAAACCATTTTCTCGATGGGTGAAGGTATCTCTCCGGTTGTCTGGATGGTTGTTATGGCAGACCATCCGCCCTTGACCCTGACCCATGTCTATTATGTTAACGGACAGGAATATTGCAAGGTCCCCCTGAAAATTGCTTATCCTCGCACGCGCACATGGAGCCATGTCACGCTTAACCTGAAAAAACATCTGGGGGCATGGCGTGTGGACGTGATGACCGATACAGGGGAAACCCTTGACAGTGTTGAATTTTCGGTTGTGCCGTAACTTTACTTTTTTTTCACCATGAAGGTCATGAAGTTTAGACTGAAGATGTTTTCTTTTCTTCATGAACGTCATGCTCTTCATGGTAAACTTGTTTTTTCTTTTTTTAAACCACCCGTTCGCGCAGCTCACTGAAGGACACGAAGAGCCACGAAGAAGGGCAAAGATTACGCCTCCGGCGGCCCTGCCGGGCAATGCTGTTGACTTAAGCCCAGATCTCTCGTTCCCAGGCTCTGGCCTGGGAATGCCTGTTGAGAGGCTCTGCCTCTCTATGAATGAAGGCAAAGCCTTCAAAAATGCATTCCAAGGCTGGAGCCTCGGAACGAGGAAGCCGATGTTTTTTCTTAAGTCAACAGCATTGGCGAAGACCGATCCAGATTTCTAAAATCTGGCCACCGGAGGCATGTTTTTCTTCGTGTTCTTGAGCGACCAAAGGGAGCGGGTGGTTAAACTATTTAATCGTTTTTCTTCATGACCTTCATGTACTTCATGGTAAAACCGTTTTTGTTTAATTTCCAGGCATTGCCTGGAAATTAAACGTTGTTTTCTTTTTTATCCACCACTCGTTCGCTACGCTCACTGAATGGCACGAAGAGCTGAATGTCAAAATATAATATTTTGCCAAACCGCACACATTGTGATAAATTTAAAAAATGAAAAACATCAACTGGAACACCGAAAAAAGTGTGTCTCTGAAAACGTTACGGGGTGTTTGCTTCGAGGATGTGATTTTCTTTATTGAAAGGGGTGAAATATTAGACGACTATTTACATCCCAACCAGGAGACATACCCTGGACAACGGATCATGGTTATTAATGTGGCCAACTATGCTTATATCGTACCTTATGTTGAAAATGAGGACGAGCTATTTCTGAAAACGATTATCCCGAGTAGGAAGGCCACGCAAAGATATCTTGGAGAAAAACATGACGAGTAAACTGACAAAAGAAGAAAAAGAAATATTGGGAAGCTTCGAGAAAGGCGAATGGATTCCTGTCGCTGACCTTTCAAAAAGAAAAAAAGAGTTGACTGAGTACGCTCGTAATACATTGCGAAAAGACAAGAGACTGAATATAAGAATTTCTGAAAGAGATCTCATAGAGCTGCAAAGGAAGGCTGTCAAGGAAGGCCTGCCATACCAGACTTATGTTTCAAGCATCATCCACAAATTCATCAATGGATCTCTCATCGAAGCTGGGAAATAACCCTTACAAAAGATCCTTCAAAAACTGACCTGTATAACTTTCAGCAATTTTAGCCACGTCCTTGGGCGGTCCCTGGGCAATAACCCGTCCGCCCTGATGTCCCCCTTCAGGGCCCAGATCAATGATCCAGTCTGCGGTTTTAACCACATCTAAATTGTGCTCGATGACAAGGACCGTGTTTCCTCCGTCAACAAGACGGCGCAGGACTTCCAGAAGTTTTTTCACGTCTTCAAAATGAAGGCCTGTGGTGGGTTCATCCAGAATATAAAGGGTTTTCCCCGTACTTCGTTTGGATAGTTCCCGGGAAAGTTTGATGCGCTGGGCTTCTCCACCGGACAGGGTGGTGGCAGCCTGGCCCAACTTGATATAAGACAGGCCCACATCCATCAGGGTGTCCAGAATGTTTTTGATTCTTGGGTAGCTCTTGAACAACTCATGGGCCTGGCGAACGGACAGATCAAGGACATCGGCAATGGAATGCCCCCGGTACAGAATATCCAGCGTAGATTCGTTGAAGCGCTTGCCATGACAGACATCACAGGGAACAAACACATCGGCCAGAAAATGCATCTCCACACGGAGATAGCCGTCCCCGCTACAGGCTTCACAGCGACCGCCCTTGACGTTAAAGGAGTAACGGCCTTTCTTGTAACCCCTGGCCCTGGATTCCGGGAGAAGTGCAAACAGATCCCGGATATGATCAAAGACCTTGGTATAGGTGGCCGGATTGCTTCGTGGTGTTCGGCCGATGGGTTTCTGATCGATATTGATCACCTTGTCCAGATACTCCAGCCCTTGGATACCCCCATGCATACCGATCTCCATCCGCTCTCCGTGAAGATGACGTGACAAGGCCGGATACAGGATCTGATTGATCAAGGTGGATTTGCCAGCCCCGGAAACCCCGGTCACAGCCACCAGAAGACCTAAGGGGATGGCAACATCAATATCTTTCAAATTGTTTTCCCGGGCATTCAGGATCGTCACCCAGTGGTCCCCTCGATCCATGGGCCGTATTACCTTTTCAGGCACAGGGATGGTACTCAAACCCGCCAGATAACGACCGGTCAGAGACTCGGGATTTTTTCGAATAAGATTCGGCGGCCCCTGGGCCACCACCTGGCCTCCTAAAAGTCCGGCACCCGGCCCCATGTCCACGATCCAGTCCGCCGTTTCCATGGTTTCCTGGTCATGTTCCACCACGATCAGGGTATTTCCGATATCCCTCAGGTGGCAGAGGGTTTCCAAGAGTTTGATATTATCCCTCTGGTGAAGACCAATGGACGGCTCATCCAGGATATACAAGACACCGGTAAGTTCGGAACCCACCTGGGAAGCCAGGCGTATCCGTTGGGATTCCCCTCCGGACAGGGTGGGGCCACTGCGATTAAGGGTCAGATAATCCAGCCCCACGTTCACAAGAAAACTCAGGCGGTCAATGATTTCCTTGACCAGTTCTTTGGCAATCAGCTTACGGTTACCGGAAAGTTCAAGGCCTTCAAAAAAATCATAGGCTTCCCGGATGGTCATGGCCGTCACATCGATAATGGACACATCACCCACCCTGACATGAAGCACTTCGGGCTTCAGGCGCTTTCCCTCACAGGTCCGGCAGGTCCTGGAACTCATAAACTGGGCATACCATTTTTTCTGGCCTTCGGACTGGGTCTGAAGATAGCGTCGCATCATACTGTGGACCAGACCTTCCACCTTGGTTTTAACCGTGCCCTTGATCTTGGCCGAATTCCAGTCCACCTTGATTTCTTTGCCTCCGGACCCGTAAAGACAAAGATCCTTCTGTTTCTTGGGCAGATCATTCCAGGGGATATCAAAATTCAGACCCAGCTGATCCTCCATGGCCTTGAGCTGACCCAGGCCCCAGGAATTCCCGTTGGCGTTCTCATCCTTGTAAAAATAGTTGCGCCAAGGCACCACAGCTCCCTGGCGGATGGTCAGGGTATTGTCAGGAACGATTTTGTCCTCATCCATGGTCAACAGGTTGCCGATGCCGTTGCAGTCCGGGCACATACCCAGGGGGGAATTGAATGAAAAAAGCTGGGGTGACAACTCGGGATAAGCCCTCCCGCAACAGGAACGGGCCTCGCTCATGGCCAGGTCTTCACGGTCCAGGATATGGACGATGAGATTACCATGCCCGAATTTCAGGGCGGTTTCCACGGAATCGGACAGCCGTTTCCGGAATTCCTCGCCAGCCTTGATCGCCAAACGGTCCACCACCACTTCAATGTTGTGTTTCTTGTTTTTGGCCAGGGCCTGGACATCGCTAAGCTCCCGGATCACCCCGTCGATCCTCACCCGTGCAAACCCATCCTGCTTCAGCGCGTCCAGCTGATCCTTGTGCTCCCCTTTCCGGTTTTCCACGATGGGGGCCAGAATCAGAATCTTGGTCTGGTCAGGGATAGCCAGAATCTGACTCACCATGCTTTCCGCATCCCCCCGGCCCACTTTTTTCCCGCAGGCTGTGCAGAACTGCTCCCCTGTCCGTGCAAAAAGAACCCGCAGATAATCATAAATTTCGGTAATGGTTCCCACGGTGGATCTGGGATTCTTGCTGGCGGCCTTCTGTTCTATGGAAATGGTGGGGGACAGACCCCGGATGGTTTCGTACTTGGGTTTTTCCATCTGGCCGATAAACTGCCTGGCATAGGAGGACAAGGATTCCACGTAGCGTCTCTGGCCCTCGGCATAGAGGGTGTCAAAGGCCAAAGATGATTTCCCGGACCCGGAAACACCGGTGATAACGATCAATTTTTTCTTGGGCAGCTCCACATGGATATTCTTGAGATTGTGCTCCCTGGCACCACTCACGATGATCACGTCAAGTTCCTTGGTGTTTCTGAACCCGTTTTTTTTCTTGTTTTTTATGCTCATATCCCCTTATCAGACCCTGCACAACAGTCAGCCCCACCCATTGGGTCTTGCGTTTATCAGGATTTATCTGATACCTTTCCAAATTATGACACCGCATATGGGACTTTTACGACGCCATCACCATTAAGGATATAAGATAATGCCGATCATAAACATTGCAATTGCAAAAGGAAGAAGCAGGGATCAAAAACAGACACTGGTCCGGGAAATAAGCCGTGTTGTGGCCCAGACACTTTCTGTGGATCCTGAAAAAATATGGATACGAATCGATGAATTTGAGAAAGATAATTTTGCGGTGGGTGGAATGCTGATGAGCGACCGGAAAAGCTCCACCTGAAAAAAAGCTGGCCAGCCTGAATTTTATTCATATTTCCGGTCTCAGATACCCTGACCCAAACAAAGGCCCCGGGATGGAAAAAATCATATTCACCTATGACCCTGATCTCACCGAAAAACACGGCCACTTCACCGTGATTCTTACACCGGCTGTAAAATCAGGTCAAAACTGGCTGAAAAGCAAAGGCTCCAAAATCTTTTTTGTCCGGGATCTAAGCCATGTTGCGACCCGTGTCCCTGACAGGGATCTGTTCAAAACCGCCCTTGAAAGTGAAATGGATATCCGTAAAACCGAAGGGCGTTTTTTCTCTCAAAATGAAGAATTCACCCGTCTTCGCATTGCCAATCGCCATGTTTTCACGTTCATAACAGGCTGCCAGAAAAAAAGGATTCTGGTTTATCCGGATGGGATCTGCACACGGTTTCGCATACATAAAGACTGCCTTCCGGAGATACGGGTCCTCAAAGACCAGCTGAACCTTTTTATCGAGGGGCAGTCCTTTTCCGGACAGGAACTCCTCTTGACTGCCATGCCGCTGACTCTGATCCATTCGGACACCATTGTCCAGCTGGCAATTGGGGTGACCCACAGGTTTTTGAAAGGGATTCCGATAAACAGAAAAACATCGGAAAAGGAACGAAACAATCTCTTGTTGGAATACGCCCGGCACCCGGACAAACTTACCCTAGGCAGCACCGGGAAAAACCTTAAAAAAATACTCAAAAACATTATGCCCAAAGCCATTCTTGATTTTGGAGAGACCCTTAAAAAAGCACAGCTTTTTTTTATCTATGAGGACGTACAGATCAAGGACACCGATTTGCGCAACCCGGTTTACGACCTTAAACAGAATCTTGAAATACATAGGAATATTCTGCAGGAAACCAAAATCTGCGACCTCCTTTCCTCCCTTGGTTTTTTTTCAAGGCCCGATGAGTCCTTCAACTGGTTTTTATCCTTGCAATCCATTGAGACCGTTCTCCCTGTCCTGGGCCAGGAAGGAATCACTGTTCGTCTTAACAACCGTGCCTTCAGTCAAACGGTGGCAGTCACATGGAAAATCGCATCGGACCCCGCGCATATTTGTGTCGGAGGTCGTGTGATTTCCGGTGATTTTGAGATGGGAATCGGACCGTTGTGCCATGCATTTCGGGAAAACCAGTCCTGGTTTAAACGGCCTGACGGGTCCTACGGCCTTATGGGTGAAGAACTAAAAAAACTTTTTTCCCAATTGGCCCAACACGGAAAGTTCAAGGGGGGTGACATTACCTTTAATCGGTCTGATTTCTCTTATGTCGGCTCTCTTTTTGAGGCCTATGATGATCTTGAAACCGATCAGGGATACAAGGATCTGTACACCTTTGCAAAACAGTATGAAGGCATACGGAGATACACGGTGCCCGAAGCCCTGACCCAGGTTTTGCGGCCATACCAGGTTCTTGGATTCAACTGGTTGAGGACCCTGCGAGACCTTGGATTGAATGGAATCCTCGCCGATGATATGGGCCTGGGTAAAAGCCTCCAGGTCCTGTGCCTGATCAAAAGCCTCAAAGGGGAAAGCCGGCTTGGGGGCCCAGTCCTTCTTGTTGCCCCTAAAACTCTGATATTCAACTGGGAACTCGAAATCAAAAAATTCTCTCCCGACCTTTCATACTATGTATTTGCAGGGACAGGACGGTCCAGGGATCCTGATTTTTTAAACGAACATGAAATCATCCTCAGTTCATATGGGCTTTTAAGAACGGAGATCACCCTTTTTTGCAGCATCAACTGGGACTCTGTGATCCTCGATGAAGCCCATGCCATTAAAAATCCCTTTGCCCTGGTCTCACGGGCCGTCAAAAAAATCCCCTGCAAAACACGACTGACCATCACCGGAACCCCGGTTGAAAATTCCCCCTCGGACCTGTGGAGTCAGTTTGATTTTCTCATGCCGGGTTTTTTACATGGCCTGAAATCGTTCAATGCCACATATGGGACCGACACAAAAAAGCTGACCGAACTTCGCATAAAGACAAAACCCTATATTCTCAGACGATTAAAATCACAAGTCCTTGCCGAACTCCCCCCCAAAACAGACATGACCATCTTCTGTGATTTCACAAAGGATCAATTAGCCGTCTACGAAGAAGCCCTTATTTCAGCACGCCGTGATATGGCTGACATGCAAGGAAAATCATCCTTCAAAATGCTCAGTCTGATATTGAGATTGCGACTGATAGCCTGTCATCCGGACCTTGCCGTGAAAAAAGGGCATCGGTCTTTTGACAGCGGGAAGCTTCAAGCCGTGCTTCACTCAGCCATGGAAATCCTGGCCGAAGGCCATAAAATACTCATATTCTCGCAGTTTACCCGGCATTTGAAACTGGTTGAAACACAGTTCAGACGGCAGAAAATCGCCACCTTTTACCTTGATGGAAAAACACCTGACAGAGGGAAGGTGGTCCAGGCATTCCAAGGACATAGAGGCCCCTGCCCTTTTTTCATATCCCTTAAAACCGGGGGCACCGGGCTAAATCTGAGTGAAGCCAATTATGTATTCCTCCTTGATCCCTGGTGGAATCCTGCTGTTGAGAACCAGGCCATTGACCGTTGCCACCGGATGGGACAGAAACAGGCCGTCACCGTGTACCGATTTATCACCAAAGGGTCCATTGAAGAAAAAGTCAATGCCCTGAAACAGGTCAAAAAAAATATCGAAGAAACCCTGATCAATGAATCGATTCCCACCATGCTTCCATATGATGCTGAAACGCTTACAACCATACTTATGTCGGATAACTGATACCATTGTTACTCACCAATACTTATCATCTTCTCATTGTTGTTAACTTTTCTAACCAGCACCCGTTCGCTGCACTCACTGAAGACAGAGCGACAAAGCCACCACCAAAAAACATGTCTCTCACGGAGGCACAAAGAACACAGAGAAGGGCTAAAAGGGGATAATAGTTTTTTCTTTGTGATCTTTGTGCCTCTGTGAGAAAAATTTGTGAGCATCCCCCCACAGTTAAAACATACTCGTGCTCAATTTATAGCCTATGGACACGAAGAGCACGAAGAAATTGCCTAAATCATCGGTGATTCGAGTCAGCCTGCTGTAGATGAAATCGTGACATCATAGCTATTTTATTCGGAAAAAAATGAGGGCGAAAGGCGAATCGAGAGAGAATAAAATGATAAAAACTGTCGGCTATCAAGTCAATAAATGCTTATTATTCAAGATAGTTGATCGTGGTCAGAACTGACAGATTGCACTTTTTAGCGAAAATGCCGGGGCAATCTCTATGTGAATTTTATTCTAAAAATTGGCCAATAATCCGATCTATATTCTTGACACAAAAGGCATTGTCAATTATTATTTCCCGAACAAACAAAATGAGAGAATATTTAATACTGTTTCAGTTCCTCTCTTGTTCATTTTCTGACAAAGAGCCTTAAAACGGCTTGTATACGGCAAACCAAGGAGGTACCTGCCATGATCACGATCAATGACAATTATCTAAAACTCAAAGCATCCTATCTGTTTTCCGACATCGCCAAACGGGTTGGGGCTTTCCAGAAAAGCAACCCGGACAGGGAAGTCATCAAACTGGGTATCGGCGATGTGACCCGAGCGCTTCCCCAGGCCTGCGTCGCTGCCTTTCACAAGGGCGTGGATGACATGGCAACGGAAAAGACATTCCGGGGCTACGGACCGGAACAGGGCTATGATTTCTTACGTGAAGCCATTGCCAAAAATGATTATCAAAGCCGGGGGGCTGACATTGAAGCCGATGAGATCTTCATCAGTGACGGTGCCAAATGCGATACCGGAAACATCCAGGAAATATTTTCCACGGACATCGCCATTGCCATTCCCGATCCAGTTTATCCAGTCTACCTGGACACCAACGTGATGGCCGGGCGGACTGGGGATTTTAAAGACGGAAAATACCAGGGCATTCATTACCTTTCCTGCACCCGGGCAAACAACTTTGTCCCGGATCTCCCCAACCAGCCCGTGGACCTGATCTACCTGTGTTTTCCCAACAATCCCACAGGGACAACGATCACCCGTGAGGCCCTTAAGACCTGGGTGGATTTTGCAAAAAAAGAAAAGGCCCTGATTTTATACGACGCAGCTTACGAGGCATTTATCACCGATGACACCCTGCCCCGTTCCATCTTTGAAATCGAGGGGGCCAGGGATGTGGCCATTGAATTTCGAAGTTTTTCAAAAACAGCAGGATTCACCGGAACCCGGTGTGCCTTTACCGTGGTCCCCAAATCCCTGATGGCCTTTGACAAAACAGGGGGAAAACATTCCATCCACAGCCTCTGGAACCGAAGACACACCACCAAATTCAATGGGGTGTCCTATCCGGTTCAAAGGGCCGCAGAAGCGGTTTACAGTGTGGATGGTAAAAAACAGGTTCGGGAGCTGATTGAGTACTACCTCACGAACGCGGCCCTGATCCGGAAAGAAATGGGTGCCCTGGGTTATGACCTGGTGGGAGGTGATAATTCTCCCTATATCTGGATTGATGGGAAAAGTGATTCCTGGGAATTCTTCGATCGATTGCTCAATCAAGCCGGTGTGGTCTGTACCCCAGGTGCCGGATTCGGGAAATGCGGCCAGGGATATATCCGAATCAGCGCGTTCAACAGCTACGAAAATGTTGAGAAAGCATTAAAGCGCATAAAGCAAGTATTATAACTATCCGTTACCATGTCATTTCATACAAAGCACCCTCAACGTTGGGGGTGCTTTTTTCTTGTCACAACGCCGTTCTTTTGATAGGTATAAACGATCTTGTGGCGATCATTGTCCGATCTCTGCCGGAAAGCCTTTGTTAATGATCTGATATGATACGCTCCAAAGGGTGACGTTCCCGGCCCTAAAAGAAACACTAAAGCCAGCTATCACGAACTGCCCCACGTTGAGGGCAGAATCTCTTTAATCGCATGGATTTCAATCTGTATTTTTAATACGAATACACCTGTCGTTCTTTACCGATTTTATTTTCGACACACAGATGAAAGGAGTGAACCATGAAAACCTTGTTATCGGCTTTTATTCTCTTACTCAGCGTCTCCATTTTGAGCTGCACCCAACAGGATACTGACCAGAACGCATCGAATCTCGTTCAAAAAACCCGTTTTGTCACCATCGGAACAGGGGGTATTACCGGTGTTTATTATCCCACGGGAGGTGCCATTGCAAAAATCGTCAATAAAAAACGGGATGAATATGGCCTCAGGTGTACGGTGGAATCCACCGGTGGTTCAGTATTTAATGTCAATGCGGTGCTTTCCGGGGATCTTGAATTCGGTGTGGTTCAGTCAGACAGGCAGTTCCAGGCCATTAACGGACAAAAGGAATGGCAGGACGCCGGTCCCCAGACCAATCTGAGGGCTGTTTTTTCCCTGCACCCTGAAGCGGTCACCCTTCTTGCGGCTGTTGATTCAGGCATTAAGACCTTTGAAGACCTCAAGGGTAAAAAAGTCAACATCGGGAATCCGGGCTCAGGACAGCGTGAAAATTCTATTGATGCACTGGAAGCGTCGGGCATGGATTATACAAAAGATATCATCGCCGAATCCGTAAAAGCGGCAGAAGCCCCTGGCCTTCTCCAGGATAACAGACTGGATGCCTTTTTTTACACCGTGGGCCACCCCAGCGGCGCATTCAAGGAAGCCACATCCGGAAGGCGTAAAACCCTATTTATCGCCATCCCCCATACGGATGAACTGATTAAAAAATTCCCTTACTATGCCAAAGCCTTTATCCCGGTGTCTCAATATCCCGGAGCTGAAAACACGGAAGATACCCTGACCTTCGGTGTCAAAGCAACCCTGGTCACGTCTGCGGCCGTGCCGGATTCAGTGGTCTATGCCATTACCAAGGAAGTATTTGAAAATATTGATGAATTCAAGGGGCTTCACCCGGCGTTCCAGGATCTGACCCGGGAAGGTATGCTGGAAGGCTTATCTGCCCCCATCCACCCCGGTGCCATGAAATACTATAAGGAAGTGGGATTGAAATAATATCTTAAGTTAAGCGTCCAGGCTTTCCCTTAACCGGACAGGGCAGGCCTGGAACTCTTCCGTTGAGATGGATGGAAAGGATATGCATGGGGAATGATTCAATTCAGCCAAACGGGAATAATGATGATATGGCCGTGGCCAGGGAACTGGCTGAGGAAGAGGCTGGGATTAAGCGTAAGCCCACGGGTTTTGCGGCTTATATTATCCCCACCATTGCTGTTTTCTGGAGTTTGTTTCAGCTGGCCATCGCACGGTGGCTCACCTTAAGTTCCACCTATACCCGTTCCATCCACCTTGCCTTTGCCCTCTTGATTGTCTATTTGAATTACCCGGCTCTCAGACGGCCCAGATTCGGCCTGACCTTTCTTGCGGTCAAAGACAGAATTCCTCTGATTGATTACATCTTGTCCATCACAGCCTGCTGGTCAGCCCTGTACCTTATTATCAACTATTCAGAGATCATTGTCCGCTACGGATCACCCAACACCATGGATCTGATCGCAGGCCTGTGCCTGGTGGTTCTTCTTCTTGAAGCGGCCCGCCGTGTCATCGGCCCAGCCCTTCCTGTCATAGCCGTTTTCTTTTGCAGCTATGCTTTCCTTGGCCCCTACATGCCCGATCTCATTGCCTTTAAAGGGACATCACTGAACCGGTTCATGGGCCAGATGACCATGTCCACTGAAGGAATCTATGGCGTGCCCCTGGATGTCTCCGCCCGCATCGTCTTCCTGTTCGTTCTGTTCGGGGCCATGCTTGAAAAGGCCGGGGGAGGAAAATACTTTATCCAGCTTTCCATGAGCCTCCTGGGTGGATTCAAGGGAGGGCCTGCCAAAGCAGCCATCATGGGCAGCGGGCTGACCGGCATGGTATCCGGCTCAAGCATCGCCAATATCGTGACCACCGGGACCTTTACCATTCCCATGATGATTAAAGTGGGATACCCCCGCACCAAGGCAGCCGCCATTGAAGTTGCGGCCAGCACGGACGGCCAGTTGGCCCCCCCCATCATGGGTGCTGCGGCCTTTATTATCGCCGAATATGTCAATGTACCCTATCTCGCGGTGGTCAAAGCAGCTATCGTTCCGGCCTTTGCATCCTATGCGGCCCTGTTTTACATCTCCCATATCGAGGCGTCTAAACTGGGTCTCTCAGGGATACCCCGAAACGAACTGCCCCCGTTTTTCAAAACTCTGCTCAAGGGGGTCCACTTTCTGTTCCCCTTGGCCTTTCTTTTGTATGAACTGATTATTTTACGGCACTCCCCCGAACTTTCGGCATTTAACGCCATCTGGCTTATGGCAGTAGTGATGCTTCTTCAGGAGCCGGTGATTGCCTTGTACAAAAAGCAATCCCTGACTCTGGCCATAAGAAAAAGCATCTATATAATCATCTCCGCCCTGGCAGCAGGGGGCAGGAATATGGTTTCGGTGGCTCTGGCCACTGCAGCGGCAGGGATCATCGTGGGCGTGGTGGCCCTTGGCCTCGGCGGCCTGATCACCCAGATCATTGATGTGATTTCCATGGGCAATATCTTCCTGATGTTAGTCATTACTGCCCTTGCAAGCCTCTTGATCGGTATGGGGCTCCCCACCACCGCAACATACATCGTCATGGCCGCCCTGACAGCCCCGGCCATTGTCCATATCGGTGCAGCCCAGAATTTTATCGTCCCATTAATGGCCGCCCACCTGTTCTGTTTTTATTTCGGGATTCTTGCCGATGACACGCCCCCCGTGGGCCTTGCAGCCTATGCTGCGGCCGCCATTGCAAAATCACCGCCCATCGCCACCGGCATCCAGGGGTTTATGTACGATATCAGGACCGCAATTCTTCCCTTCATGTTTATTTTCAATACAGATCTCATCTTGCACAATGTCACGTCATGGGCCCAGGGCCTCCTGATCTTGCTGATGGCCTGCCTTGGCAACTTTGCCTTTGCCTCGGCCACCCAGGGCTGGTTTGTCAACAAAAACAAAATCTGGGAAATGCCCGCCTTCCTCTGCGTGACATTCATCCTCATGCGCCCTGACCAGATGGCCACCTGGCTGGGCATGGCCCAGTCACAGCGTTACTGGACATATCTCATCGGCCTGATCCTCTTTGCCTTTCTTTTTTTCAATCAAAAACGACGTGGACGGGTGGGTTCAATAACACAGGCTTATGATTGAAACAAATATTTCGTTCATATGATCGCTGGATGTTAATGGGACCTATGGGACTCATGGGACGTATGGGTTCCATATTATTTTTTGGGTTCTTCTCGCTCCCGAACTGGGCCTGGGAACATCGTTTTTTATTAACCACCCGTTCGCGTAGCTCACTGAAGGACACGAAGAGCACGAAGGAAATCGCCTCCGGGGGCCAGACTTTAATTCTGGATCGGTCTTTGCCAAGGCTTCGCCCCGACACGCAAATGGTCATGGTGATTGGTATGTAAAAATGTGTCAAAAGATCTAATAATCACATAAAACACCACCAACGCCGTCCCATGAACCAACCCAACCTACGGACTAAAAGTCAAGAATGGACTTGCCCCCTTTACATGTGACACCTCTTTTTCATGGAATATCAGGATTAGCTGCCATACTCTCCATCACTCACGTGCTCCTTCCAGTCAACGGATCTGTCGTCAAGCGTTTCCTGGATGGCGATGTGGGTCATGGCCATGTGTGGTGATGCACCGTGCCAGTGTTTCTCGCCCGGTGGAAACCAGACCACATCACCGGGACGAATCTCATCGACGGCGCCGCCCTCGCGCTGCACCCTTCCGCACCCGGCCGTGACAATCAGAGTCTGTCCCAGCGGATGAGTGTGCCAGGCCGTTCGGGCGCCTGGCTCGAAGGTGACACTGGCACCTGTGGCACGTGCCGGCTCTACTGCTTTAATAAATAAGGGATCAATCCGAACCCTTCCCGTAAACCAGTCCGCTGGCCCTTTAATGGCTGCCTGTGATCCGTTTCGTGTAATGTTCATATCTTATTCTCCTTTACACAATCATCTTTATGATTTTTGCGGGAACACCCGCAACGATGGCATTGGCGGGCACATCCCTGGTTACGACGGCACCGGCCGCGATGATTGCGTTATCTCCAATCGTCACACCGGGAACAACCGTCGCATTCGCGGATATCCATACGTTTTTCCCGATGACAATGGGGAAAGGAAAGGTTGTATTCCGTTCTTCCGGGGCAAATCCATGATTCAGCGTGGTCAAGACGACATTCTGGCCGATTTGTGTTCCGTCACCGATAGTAATGCCGCCACGGTCTTGAAAAGTACAGCCGGTGTTCAAAAAAACATTCTTCCCCAAGGTAATATTCTTCCCGAAGTCCGTATAGAACGGAGGAAACATAAAGCAGGATTCGTCAATGTCCTTTCCTGTCAATCGGGAAAAAAATGCACGAATCTCATCCGGTTCGTGGTAGGCCCCGTTCAATTCCGCTGTAATGCGCAATGCTTCGTTACTGTACCGGACTAACATGGCGTGCGCATCTGTCCCACCGACAATCGGCTCACCGTGTCTGACAATTTCCATAAATTCGCTTTTATTCATAATTTACCTCTTTTATAGGCGGGTTATCATTCGCCATGCGAAGTTCCATTACAAAGCGGCCTTGAGCACCGAAATAATATCCGCCTCGGTCATGGCCGGACGTCCGGGCAGGTTGCCGTTCTCATCACGGGCTACCAGTACAGCATCTTTGGCGTAATGTGAAAACAGCTCATCACTGATGCCAAGCTCTGATAGACGTGTGGGGCAGTCAAGAGATTTTAGGAATTCTTCGAAACGGCTGATGCCCTTAAGGGCGCAGTCAAAGTCGTTTGGGCCCTTTGCTTGAAGCCCAAAGACGCGCTGGGCAAACTGCACGAATTTGGCCGGGCTGGATTTGACGGCAAACCGCATCCAGGCTGGATTGACTATTGCCAGTCCGGCGCCATGGGTGATGTCATGGTGGGCGGAAAGTGCATGTTCTATCATGTGTACAGGAAATCCCGGATTGGTGCCCGCCTGCACAAAGGATTTTATTTTTGTTTCATCGTTGCTGATAACCGCTCCGCAGTTCATTTCCGATCCCGTAGCAGCCAAGGTCGGTACGGTGATAATGGGAAGGGCCTGAGTCGGGATCACCCAGTTATCCTGTCCGTGACCAATCATGTCCCAGGGATCACCTTTATACAGGGCTACCGCGGCAATCACCTTTGACGCATCCATGGTGCTGCCGCCTCCCAAGGCGATGATTACATCACAACCTTCATCCCGGGCAATTTTTGAACCGCGTCTGACGGACGTGATTCTCGGGTTGGGCTCCACACCGTCACATTCGGCAAAGGCGATCCCTGAAGCCTTGAGGCTTGATACGGCCCTGTCGAATGTTCCGTTGCGTTTGACGCTGCCCCCACCGGTGATGATCAGGGCCTTTTTACCGTATGCAGTTGCTACTTTACCGAGTTTTTCAAGTACTCCGGCACCAAAGTGTAATCGTGTTGGGTTCTGGAATTCAAAATTCATGGTTTCTCCTTTTATTTCTTTTTACAGATTCTTGTTAAAAAATGAGGTGAGCTTGTCCCAGGGAATCATGTTGACCCGGTCATACAGATCCACATGCCCAGCACCCGGAACGATATAAAGCTCCTTCGGCTCGGCCGCGCGCTTGTATGCATCCTGACTGAACTCGATAGAATGAGCCTGGTCACCCGTAATGAAAAGCATCGGACGGGGAGAAATAGTCTCGATATCTTCGAATGGGTAGAAGTTTATGAACTTAACGTTGCTGGTAAACGTCGGGTGCGTTGTCAGATCAGAAGATGACCATTCAGGCGTGTATTCACCTCTCGGAGTGCGGTAGAAGTCATAAAACTCTCGCTGGATCGGGTGCGTGCCTTCTGTCAGCACATGCACTGTTCCGCTGGTGTATTTAGTTTTACCGCCGGTAAACTCAACATAGCGTTGCTCTGCGGCTTCAGCGATGATCGCTTTTCTTTGTTCAACAGTCTGTGAGTGGTTCAATGCGTTACGGTTGGCCGCACCTATATTGTACATGCTGACCGTCGCGATGGCTTTCATGCGCGGGTCAATCTTGGCTGCGCTGATAACAAAGCTTCCACTGCCACAAATACCGATAACACCAATTCGGTCCCTGTCAACAAGCGGATGGGTGCCCAGAAAATCCACCGCAGCACTGAAGTCTTCGGCATAAACATCCGGCAAAACAGCGTTGCGCGGCTGCCCCTCGCTCTCTCCCCAGAAAGACAAATCAAAAGACAAAGTGACGAATCCCTGCTCGGCCATTTTCGTGGCATACAGATTCGCACTTTGTTCTTTTACCGCACCCATAGGGTGACCAACTATGATTGCAGGGTTTTTGATGTTCTGCTTCAACCCATTGGGGATAAAAAGATTCCCTGCAACGTTCATGCTGTATTGATTTTTAAAAGAAATCTTCTTCATGGTTACTTTGTCACTTTTGTAAAAGTTGGCTGCTCCAGTGGGTTTGTCTGTTGCGGATGCAATGCCAACCGCAGCCGTGGACAACCCAAGGCCCAGGGCTATTACTGATAGCGTATTGATTATACTTTTCTTCATTTTAATTCCTTTCAATTAGCAGGTTTTATTGCCGATTTATGATTTTGTTTTCATCCTGATTGTTTTATAAATATAATAAAGTTTTAAAGAGACTCTTTGAATACCCGATCCTCTCAAAAAAATGCCTAATTCTATCCAAATCATTATTTTTAGTTGTATTATTGCCAAAAATATTGTCTAAATGTCTCAAAAGAAAGGGGGTAATTCATTATGACCAGCATCTTAAAACACTTTCCGGCTCTCAACAACAACGGAGCGTCCGAATCCCATCTCAAAGGTGTGCGGTTTTTCAAAGAAACACAGTATATTCCCCGCAAACCGATGCTTTATGGCCCCGGTATCTGCATCGTCGCCCAGGGTTACAAGATTGGATACCTGGGTGGCCGAACATTTCGATATGATGCCAATAATTATTTGATAACAATGGTAACCATGCCATTCGAATGTGAGACCTTTGCAACTTCCGAGGAGCCTTTATTGGGTCTCTACATCGATATCGATATGGGCCAATTGCATGACCTGATAGGCCGAATCGGTTTTCAAAGAGACAACGGTTATCCTGGCGAAAAGGAGTTGCCTCAGGGGATGGTCCCGGCCATTATGGATGAGGATATGGTGGATTCAACGAACAGGCTGATCAAAGCATTGCAGTCAGTTACAGATGCTGAAATTTTGGGCTCCGGACTGGTCCGTGAAATTCTTTATCGTGCGCTTTGCGGCACCCAGGCGCCTGTGCTTTATTCTTTGGCGATGTACAGCGGCGCGTTCTCACAGGTGGCCCGCGCATTGAAGATCGTACAAAATGATTATGCGAACAAGTTGGATGTTAAACAATTGGCGAAAACGGCCAACATGAGTTCTCCGGCGTTTTATCGGGCCTTTAAAGAAATTACATCGGATTCTCCCATGCAATATTTGAAAAAAATTCGCCTGACAAAAGCACGGGATTTGATGGTACAGGAAAGCATGAAAGCTTACATAGCAGCTGACAAGGTGGGATATGAAAGTTCTTCTCAGTTTAGTCGTGAATTTAAGCGTTACTTTGGGCAAAGCCCTACAGAGATGATGAGAGAGATGCGTGCCACATGAAGCAAGGCGGATAGGGCTTTTAGCAAAAAATTTTAAAGCCTCCAGCCGATTTTCATTCTTTTGACCAATTCTGCAGTCAAAATGGTTTTGAATAAATGCCCTAAAAGACTGTATTAAAATGTAATATTAATAAATATGCCCCTAAGAACTCCAGATTTTCATAATCACTATTCAAGGTTTGACACCATGGCCCTTTCAATTAGATGGTAATCAGGATAGTTATCTGTTTCAGATTCTCATTGATAATTCATTGAACCCGATTACAGATAAAGTATTAAATTCTGTGATTTTACATCGCAACCAAAACATACATATATATTCTTGATTTCACAAGTATCTCTTACAGAAATTTATCAACAAATGCGTGAAATCAGATGTTTATAACGACAATCTTTTTATTTGCAATTATTGTGAGCCGAAATTTCTTCTAGTTGCGGGTCCTGGGTGGATTATGATTCCGGGCCGCTACAACTTGATCCATCCCAAAATACATATTTGGCAACCTTTTTAAAAGAGCCTGCCCCAGCGAAGGCTGGGGTTGGCCCCCGGCAGGGCTGCCAGGGTAACAATCTGCACTTCTCCGTGTTCTTTGTGCCTCCGTGAGAGACGAGGCTTTTTGGTTGCGACTTTGCCGCGCAAAGCCAATCATGTCCTTTTTAATAATCACGTTTCAAGCTGCTTATAATATCCAAAAAGAAGATAAGCCCACCAGGCAAAGGCAAGAAGTATCAGGCAGGTTCCCAGGCCATGGGATAGACTGGCAATCATGTGATCATGGCGAAGAAGTTTTGTCTCTGTCAGAACATATTCCCAGTCATGAAATCCATAGGGTGAGGTTTGGCCGGTATTCCCGCCAACAAGGGGCATGGTCAAGCGCCTGGCATCATCGATATAAGGCGCGATGTCCATGAAATTCTGCCCCAACCACCAGACACAGAATGACGCGGCAAAGGTATCCCTGGTTTTGACTAAGAAAACGCCCATGCAGATACATGGGAGCAGAAGCTGGGCCAGTGTCCCGCCCATGGATGTCACCAGTCTCCCAAAGGGCCTGAAAAAGATATGACCGGCTTCATGGAAAGGCAGATTGATCATATGCCAGAAACCGGACCCAAACGGCTGGTCATTCACCGAAGAAAAAATAAAACACCATCCCCAGATGAAAAATACGGCAAAAAGCACTGACCTTAAAATAAAATCAACGCGATCTGCCTTGGGGTTAAGGGAAAACAGCAGATTTGCCATAAAGGAATCATACTGTGGGCCCCTGTTCTCCTGGATCTTTTTATCAGGGGGGCGGGGCTGCGCAACCTCTGGTTTCCGGGTATTTTGATCCCTGTATTTTGAATAAATCAAACCACATTTTGGACATTCAAACGTCTCGTTTGATTCTTTAAAGCCGCATTTGGGGCAAACCACCATCGTTTCTCTCCTGTTCTTCCATTTTTATGTTTTGGCAGTAGACATTCACCCGTTTTCTTTGCAGGCAGGAACCCAAGTAAAACACATTTTAATCGCCTTGTAAAACGTCATCATATTATGAGCCCTATAAGTCCCATAGGTCCCATAGGTCCTATTTTATAAACATCCGATGTTCCCAAAAAATTAACAATAAAATTATATAATGATCAAATACAATTCATTATATGCCTGTATTTACATCAGATTAAGTTCAGAAACCCATCCCGATTCACCAAATAATTTGACTTGATTGCTTTAATGAACTATGTTCGGCATTATGGTACCCATTCTTTTATAATAAGAATGGGTAAGGGGGAAAATCTTAAACAGGGTTCATTGTTTTTAGGACAGGGGATGTTATGGGGGAAAAAATTGGGATTGTGGCGGACAGTACCGCCGATTTTCCGGAAGAAATTGCGGAAAAACTTGGAGTGAGGAGTGCTCCGATTCATGTATACGTGGACGGAGAAAATTTTCTGGATGGGGTGACCATCAGCAAACAGGACGTGGTGGATGCTCTCAAAAATGGGAGTACAGTGCACACAGCGCCACCCACGCCCCATGAATATGCTGAAATATATGATGACATGCTGCAAACCCATGATCGAATCATTTCGCTGCATGTCTCCAGTCAGTTTTCGGACTGCTATAAAAGTGCAAAAAACTCCCTGAATCTTTTATTCGAAGATCAGGAAGACAAGGTCGAAATCATTGATACCGGGAGCGTTTCCGGGGGCCAGGCCCTGATCGTAAAAAAAGCGCGGGAACTTATTCTGGAGGGTGTATCAACGGGAAAACTTTACAAACGTCTGGCCCCGTTTATGAAAAACAGCCCCCTTTGCTTTACGGTAGCAGATCTCAAGTGGCTTAAAAAAGGGGGGCGCATAGGCACTCTGGCTGCCATGTTCGGTACCCTTCTCAACATTAAACCGGTCATCGGTTTGATCAAGGCTGAACTCAAGCCGGTTGGGAAATACAGGGGAAAAGACCAGGCCATCCTGGGCATGATCAAAAAAGCTGTGGAAATCAGTAAACAGATCCCCGGAGGATATGATATCTGGGTTTCTCACATTGATGACCCGGAAGGGGGCAATTTCATGCGGGAATCTTTGGCCAAACAACTTGATAAAACCTTGGATGACATCAAGATGGTCGAGATCGGTTCGACCATCGCAGCCCATTGCGGACCGGGTAGCTGCGGGTGGGCCATGATGCCCTCGTTCAAATAAGTATCACCGATCACAATGGGAAGTAAAATAATTCAGCCTCTGGCGGCCCTGCCGGGAGCCAAACTTTTGAAAAGTTTGACAAACAGGTATTCATTTTTTTATGCATTCACGGGTAAATAAAACACGTTCCCAGGCTAATGCATAACCGACCTGTCCATGATTTTTCTAATTTTTAATTACCCCGAATGGCTTTCCAACGCCGATAGGGCAGACACAGGGGCACGGCGCGCTGTACTCTTCATGGCCTTCATGGTGAATAAATGTTAAGTTTCCAGGCATTGCCTGGAAACTTACAAAAATGGTTTGACCACGGTGTTTCAATGTCCGTGTCAGTCAGTGCTCGTCCGTGTCCGTCCACGAAGAAATAGCCTGGACAAACACGGACTGACAGGGACGAACACGGACATGTGCCACC
>Ga0180007_10002152_pt1 | contig 24160 bp, 20 predicted proteins | sample MM_PC_MetaG_FD_121122 | JGI IMG/M metagenome (GOLD analysis project Ga0180007, IMG submission 121122) | Groundwater microbial communities from the Aspo Hard Rock Laboratory (HRL) deep subsurface site, Sweden - MM_PC_MetaG | ecosystem: Environmental > Aquatic > Deep subsurface > Groundwater... | reverse complement strand
TTTTCCCAAAGAAAAGTAAGCTAATTAAAATAGCGTAATTTGTTTAGTTATTTAATTAAAAATAGGAGCGTAAATATGTATAAGATCGCGGTTATGCCAGGAGATGGAACCGGTCCGGAAGTTGTAAAAGAAGGATTAAAAGTGCTTGCCCATGTTAGTAAAAAATTTGGATTTAAATATACAACTAAAAATTTTGATTGCGGCGGTGAGCGCTATTTAAAAACCGGACAGACAATCACTGATCAAGAAATAGCGGACCTCAAGACTTTTGACGCGATATATTTGGGCGCGATCGGTCATCCGGATGTAAAGCCGGGAATTCTGGAACAAGGGATTTTGTTGAAAACCAGATTTGCTTTGGATCAATATATTAATTTAAGACCAGTAAAACTTTACAATCAAGCATTTTGTCCGTTAAAAGATAAAACTCCGGAAGATGTTGATTTTGTAGTTGTCCGGGAAAATTCCGAAGGCCTTTATAAAGGAATGGGTGAATTTCAGAATAAAGGCACTGCTGATGAAGTGGCTATTCAGATCTCATATAATACGCGTAAAGGCGTAGAGCGCTGCATTCGCTATGCTTTTGAATATACGAAAAAACGGAATAAGCGCAAGAATCTGACGCTTTGCGGGAAAACAAATGTTTTAACTTTTGCCTGGGATCTTTGGAAAAGAACTTTTGATGAAGTTGCCAAAGAATATCCAGATGTGACCACAGACTACGCGCATGTTGACGCGACTACAATGTGGTTTGTGAAAAATCCCGAATGGTTTGATGTTATTGTTACGGATAATATGTTTGGTGATATTATTACTGATTTGGGGGCAATGGTTCAAGGCGGAATGGGGATTGCCGCGGGCGGGAATCTTAATCCGCAGGGAGTATCGATGTATGAACCAATTGGCGGTTCAGCTCCGAAATATACTGGTAAGAATGTAATTAATCCATTGGCCGCGATTTGTTCAGTGGGTATGCTGTTGGAAATATCTTTAAATGAGGTAAAAGCAGCTAAGGCGATTGAAGACGCGGTAATAAAAATTGTGCGGAATGATTTGAAAAGTTTAAGTGCCGGAAAAATGGGTTACTCTACTACTGAGATCGGTGATCTGGTTGTGAAAAATATATAGGGATACGTATAGAGTAAAAAACTAGACGAGGAATAAACAACAGAATTAAAAATAATTATTTAAAAAAAGGTTTAAATTTAAAATGAAAAAAAACAACAAGAAGAAATATAATGTAGCGGTTGTCGGGGTTGGCGCGGTTGGCGCGGAAATGCTCAGAGTATTAAAGCAGCATAATTTCCCGGTTGGCACACTTAAAGTGCTCGCCCGCAGCGCGCGAAAAATTAAGGTTGATGGACAAGAGTATAATGTTGAAGAAATATCAGATAAATCATTTGAAGGCATGGACTTCGCGCTTTTTGCCGGAACCGAAGGCGCTAAAGGCGCGGCAGTAACATATGCTTCTGTTGCGGTAAAAAGCGGGGCAGTAGTTATTGATAATGGCGCTGATTTTAGAATGGAAAAAGATGTGCCTTTAATTGTTCCGGAGGTCAATGCCGCTGAGGCTAAAAAACACAAAGGAATAATTGCTAATCCAAATTGTTCAACCATTCAGATGGTCGCGGCGATTGCTCCGATTTATAAAACAGTAGGAATAAAAAGAATTATTGTTTCAACTTATCAGGCAGCCAGCGGAGCTGGTAAAAGTGCTTTAAAACAGCTTTGGGATGAAACTGCTAAAATGCATTCAGCAAAAAACCTCGATGATGCTGTGCTTAATCCTATGTTAAGCGATAAAGATTTTAAGCCAGACGCATTTTCTAATCAGTTGGCCTTTAATCTATTGGCTCAGATCGGCGGATTTGCGGATGATGATTATACTTCTGAAGAATGGAAAATGGTTCATGAGACACATAAGATTCTTAAAGATAAAAAAATAAAAATTTCCGCGACTTGTATCAGAGTGCCGGTGCTTAATTCTCACAGTGAATCAGTTTATCTGGAAACCAGTAAGCCGATAACGCCCGCCGCGGTTAAAAAATTATTAGCAAAAGCCAAAGGGGTTGTCGTGGTTGATGATCCGAAAAAAGGGCTTTATCCTATGCCAGGCAAAGCCTCAGGCACGGATCAGGTATATGTGGGACGCATTCGGCGTGATCCGTTTGTCAAGAATGGTTTATGGCTTTGGATTGTCAGCGATAACTTAAGAAAAGGCGCGGCTGCCAATGCTGTGCAAATCGCGGAGTGTCTGATCTAGAAATTATTTGTTTTTAAATTTCAAGTGAGCAAATTTACAAAATCAGGAAAATCTAAAACTTGAAAAATATTCTTATAAAAGTAGAATATGACGGAACTGGGTATAAAGGCTGGCAGATACAGAATTTTAAATCTGCCGGTAATCGCCCGGTTCAAGTCGCGACTATTCAGCAGTCAATAGAATCAGCATTGTCGAAAATTCTTCAAAAAAAAATATCAATTATCGGCTCAGGCAGAACAGATTCCGGAGTTCATGCTAAAGAGCAGGTTGTTAATTTTAAAGTAAGCTCTGAAATCCCGCTGATTAAACTCAGGAAATCGCTTAATGCTCTTTTACCAAAAGACATCGTTATTAAGCAAATAAAATATGCTGATTTGGATTTTCATTCCCGGTTTTCCGCCAAATCTAAAATTTATCGCTATACTATTTTAAACCAAGCCTATGGATCCGCGTTTTTAAGGAAGTATGTTTTTCACTACTCGCTGCCTTTGGATATAAAACTTATGCGCAAAGAAGCTCTGCGGCTAAAAGGTAAACATGATTTTCGTTCTTTTCAGGCTAGTGATAAAAAACCTAGAAGCTCAATCCGGACAATTCAAAAAATCTCGATTAAAACCAAGAATGATTTAATTTTTATTGATATTCAGGCTGATGGTTTTCTCTATAATATGGTGAGAAATATAGTCGGGACTTTGATTGAAATCGGTAGAGGTAAACTGCCAAAGGGAAGTATGCGGAAATTGTTGGATGTAAAAGATCGGACTTATGCCGGACCAACTGCTCCGGCTTTAGGGTTGTGCTTAATAAAGGTAATATATTAATGAAAAAAATCAACGCTTTCACTATGTTAGCTTTACAACTCTTGAGAAACACAGATAAAAGTATTGACACCTATTTAAATTTTTGTTATTCTGAGTTTCATAAGATTATGTAATTCCTTCAAAATAGGGGCAAAAAACTAAGGGGGAGCAATGGATAAGGATTTAAAAGTAGGTCAAGGAATTCCATTTGATCCGATTGAACCGGATATTGATCCAGCACCATTACCGCAGTCAAATGAATCACAAAATGATAAGCCTGATTCTGGCAAGCTTAAACCTGAAAAGAAAAAAAACGGTTCTCCAATAATCTTAATTTTTCTGGTAATCTTTGTTGTTTTTTCGGTTTCTGCCGCGGGATTTTTGTACATGGAAAAAGAAAAAGAGGTGGTTTCAAGATTAGATACTGAAGCCCGGCTTGAAAAACTTATTTTGGAAAAATCAGAAATCGAACAAAATTTAAAGGATACTTTAGTTAAGAAAAGTCAGCTTGAAATAGACTTGGAACAAGGTAAAGAAAATTATAGTATTCTGATGACTCAGTATCAGGAAGAGCAGTCAAAAAATGAAAAAATAATGGCAAAGTTTAACGGAAAAATGGAGCTAATCGCTTCACTTAAATCTAAACTAGCTAAAGAAGAAAAAGACAATTCGCGGATAAGTGAAAAGTTAAATAAAGTTAATAGTGAGTTTGACGATGTAAAAACTCAATTAGGCCAAATTCGAATGGCTAAAGAAGCTTTGGAAAACAGAATTATTCAATTGAAACGTAAAAAAGAAATGGTTGACTCTGTTGAGCTGGAAACTATTGTTGTTGATCAAAATAGTAATATGTCAGTACAAGCAACCGGGGCACAGTCAGAGAGTTTGTTGTATAAGCCTTTACCGCAGCCGGCAAAGTTAGAAGGCCAGGTGCTGGTAGTTAATAAAGAGTTTGCGTTTGTGGTAGTTAATATCGGAGAAAAAGATGGGATTAAAAACTCTGAGATTCTTACTGTTTTCAGAGGTACGGAAATATTGGGTAAGGTTCAGGTCGAAAGAATTTATGATACAATGTCTTCAGCTGTCATTCTGCCTGAACAGACATTTAAGGATATTCAGGAAGGCGATATTGTTAAGCTGATCTGAGAAAAATTGTTTGATGAAGATTTTAAGGGGGGAGTTATATAGCTTCCCCCTTTTAGTTATGGATTACTTATGGCCAAGCAAATTAAAATAAAAAGAATAAGTAAATTAAAAGGTCAGATTACTGCTCCCGCGGATAAATCTATATCCCAACGGGCTGTTATGTTCAGCGCATTAGCAAAAGGAAGTACCCAAATTAATAATTTTCTTGATTGTGCGGATTGTCGAAACGCGATAAACGCTTTTAAGGCTATGGGCATAAAATTCAAGAAAACCCGAGAAGCCAGTGGTGATGTTCTTTATGTTCAGGGCAAAGGCCTCCTGGGATTAATCGCTCCGAAAAAACCGCTTTATATGGGAAATTCAGGCACCACCATGCGATTGCTTGCCGGAATTTTAACTGGCATGAATTTTAAAACTGAACTTACGGCTGATCCTTCATTGTCTCGGCGCCCGATGAAGCGAATTATTGAACCCTTGCGAAAAATGGGCGCGAATATATCTGGGATTAAAATAAATCAGCAGGAATATCCGCCGCTTAAAATAAACAAAAGCTGTCTTAAGCCAATTGAATATAAAATGCTGATTAAAAGCGCGCAGGTAAAATCTTGTATTTTGCTGGCAGGTTTATTTGCTAAAGGAAAAACAACAGTTAAAGAGCTTTTAAAAACTCGCGATCATACTGAACGGATGCTGCAATTATTTAAAGCTGATATCAAAGTCCAGGGATTAAGTGTCAGTGTAACCGGTGCTCAGGAATTAGTTTCTCCGGGAAAAGTATTTATTCCCGGAGATATTTCTTCAGCGGCTTTTTTTATAGTGGCCGCATCATTAATAAGCGGTTCGAAAATTATGATTAAGCAGGTTGGTTTAAATCCCAGCCGAATAGGTTTTCTGGAGATTATGCGGCGGATGCGGGCAGATATAAAGATATTAGAAAAGGGCGCAAAATTAAATTTGTCCGAGCCGTATGCTGATATTCAGGTCAAGGCAAGTAAACTTAAAGCAGTAACAATATCTCCTAAAGAAGTCGCTTATTGTATCGATGAATTGCCGATTATCTGTGTCGCGGCTTGTTTTGCCCAGGGAATAACAAAAATAGCCGGGGCCAGCGAATTAAGAGTTAAAGAAGCTGATAGAATTTATTCCATGGTCACGAATCTAAGGAAAATGGGCGCTGATATTAAAAACATTAAAGATGACTTGATTATAAACGGTAATAATAAATTAAGTGGTGCGGTATTAGATAGTTATGGTGATCACCGGACAGTGATGTGTATGGTTGTTGCTGGTTTACTGGCTGAGGGGGTTACAGTTATAAACAATAGTGAATGTATTGATAAGTCTTTTCCGAGTTTTATGAAAACGCTGAAAAGTATAACAGAATTGACATAAGGGCATTGTTGTGTTATAACAAAAGTGCTTTGTAATAATAAATATATAACTGAAAGAGGGATGCAATGAAGAAAATATTCGAACAAGTGAATGCTTTTTTCGAATCTATTAAAGCTTTTCTCACATTTGATATTGGTATTGATCTGGGGACAGCAAATACCCTTGTATACGTCAAAGGCGAAGGGATAGTATTGTGCGAGCCTTCGGTTGTAGCCATTAAAAAAGGTACGAATCAGGTTCTGGCAGTAGGTGAGGAAGCGAAAAAAATGCTGGGGAGAACTCCTGGGAATATCGTGGCAATCCGGCCGATGAAAGACGGAGTTATTGCTGATTTTGAAATAAGCGAAAGAATGCTGCGCTATTTTATCAGCCGGGTGCATAAACGCAAACGTTTTATTAAGCCGCTGATTGTAATCGCAGTGCCTTCGGGAATAACTGAAGTAGAAAAACGGGCAGTTGTTGATTCAGCAGAGCGGGCCGGAGCCAGAGAGGTTTTTCTGATTGAAGAGCCTAAAGCCGCGGCAATCGGCGTTGGATTGCCAGTACATGAACCAATTGGGAATATGATTGTTGATATTGGCGGGGGAACAACTGAAATAGCAATTATATCTTTGGGCGGGATTGTTTGTGCCAAGAGTTTACGTATTGGCGGCGATGAGATGGATGACGCGATTATCCAGCATCTTAAGCGTTCATATAATTTGATGGTTGGAGAAAGAACTGCCGAAGAAATTAAAATAAAAATCGGTTCGGCATATCCTTTAGATGAAGAAATCACTCAGGAAATAAAAGGCCGTGATTTGATTGCCGGCTTACCAAAAACCATAAAGATTACGTCACAGGAAATCCGGGAAGCTTTAGCCGAACCAATCAGTTCTATTGTTGAATCCGTGCGGGTTATTTTAGAAAAAGCTCCGGCAGAACTTTCCGCTGATTTGGTTGATCGCGGAATTGTTTTGGTTGGCGGGGGAAGTCTTTTACGCGGCATAGACAAACTATTGACTGGAGAAACTGGCTTACCAGTTCGCGTGGCTGAGGATGCATTAACCGCGGTGGCTTTGGGTACTGGTAAATTTTTGAACGAAATTCATAGTTTTAGACGCTTAAGTCTTAAAAGAAATCGTTATTGATTAGAAAATTTACATTGTGTTTGGACAAAAAAAACCACTTTTATTTATTCCTTTAATTATTTTGTTATTTGCTATTCTTTTGATTTCGCCGCAAAAAACAGTGCATTTAAAAAGTGGTTTATTACTTTTATTAAGAACCCCTTTATCCCTGATCTATCGTTTGCAAATAAGCACTATAAACGTGAAAAAAATATTCACGTTTTATTCTGAATACTCCACAATGCAAAAAAAGATAAAAGAACTTAGTTTTCAAGCTAATCAAGTTACTGAATTAGAACTGGAAACCCAGCGTTTGCGTAAAATCCTTGAACTAAAGGAGAATACTCCGAATAAATTTATCGTCAGCCGGGTTATTGGTAAAGAACCGAATAATTGGCTTAATAGCTTGATTATTGATAAAGGCTCATTACAGGGAATATCCATAAACCAGCCAGTAATGAATTTCTCTGGTTTGATCGGCAAAATTATCGAAGTAAATCCTAAATCAGCAAAAGTTTTATTAATCAGTGATGTTAATTCAAGAGCTGTGGTTTTAGTGCAAAGTACTCGTGATGAAGGCATGCTCGAAGGTATTGGCAAGGGCTTATGCCGCCTAAAATACCTGACAGTTGATTCAGAAGTAAAATTAGGGGATGTAGTGGTAAGCGCTGGATTAGGCGGCGTATATCCTAAAGGACTGGTTGTTGGTAAAATCGAAAGCATAAAAATTGAACGCGGCGGAATCTACAAAAGCTGTATTGTAAAACCATTGTCTACATTATCGGGGTTAGAAGAAGTCTTATGTATAGAATCCGATTTAAATCAGTCAGATTTGGATTAATTTCTTTTTTTGTTTTACTTTTTCAAAGTACGCTTGCCTATAGTTTTTCGCTGGGAACAATTAAACCGGATTTTGTCTTACTGCTGGTCATATTTTTTGCTTTGTATAAAGGCCAAAAACAAGGGATGTTTTACGGTATGGTTGTCGGTATATTTGTTGATGCTTTAAGCGGAGGAGTTGTTGGCATAAACAGCTTTGGGTTAGGTTGTGTCGGCTTGCTTTGCGGTTTATTAAAAGAAAGAGTGTATATTAATCATTTTTTGACAAAGTTTTTAGTAGGATTAGCCGCCTGCTTAGTTTATTCAATTGTTTACTATGTTCTGGGAGAACAGTTTTTTCGGTTGCCTGGGTTTTTCGCGAATATTGATATTGTGATTGGAACAATGGTTTATACCAGTTTTTGCAATATTTTTTTTGTAGATGTTCTTGACCGGTTTGTTATAGATAGGTCTACTTCCTTATTATGAGACTACAAATTTTAAAATACGTATTAGTTTTTTTGTTTATGATTTTGTTTTCTACAATATTCTGGATGCAGATTATCAAAGGTCAGGAATATTTTCGGCAAAGTGAAAGTAATCGAATTAGGCTTGTGCCGGAAGATGCTTCCCGCGGTATTATTTACGACCGCAATAATAAACCTTTGGTTGAAAATCAACTGGCATTTGATGTGGTTGCTGTTCCTCAGGAAATAAAATCAGAAAATAAGGATGTGCTGTTTGCTAAATTAAGTAAATTTCTCGATATTAAAGCTTCTATTTTAGCTGAAGCTTTTGAGCGCAACTTTGTATCTAGTTTTTCTCCGGTAATGCTGGCGGAAAATATTCCCAGAAACACTGCTTTTTTAATCGAACAGGAAATGTCAGAGTTGTTAGGTGTTTTTGTTAAAACCAGCAGTATTCGTAATTATTTGCATGGCAAGTCCAGCGCGCATTTGGTTGGTTATGTGGGAAAAATGCGGGAATATGAATATCCGGAATTAAAAAAATACGGGTATCGGATGAGTGATTTAATCGGCAGAAGCGGCTTGGAAAAAGAATATGACCAGATATTAAGAGGAAAGCCTGGAGGTATGCAGCTGGAGGTTGACAGCGAAGGGAGTATTATAAAGGTTATTAGTTATCGCCCGCCGGTTCGCGGCAGTGATGTACATACAACCATTGATCTGGATTTGCAAAAACTAGTCAGTGAGCTTATGGCTGATACCAGAGGTGCTGTATGTGTGCTTGATCCGGACACAGGAGAAGTCCTGGCTTTGTACAGCGGGCCTGCTTATGATCCGAATATATTTATAAATAAAAATAAATATGAAGAAATGGGTAAAGTTTTTAAAAACCCTGATGCGCCGCTTTTAAATCGAGCATTGAACACCTATGCTCCAGGATCAATTTTTAAAATAGTTACGGCTTATGCCGGGCTTTGGGAAAAAATCATAGATTCAAATACTTGTTTTGTATGTGAAGGTAATTTTCAATTAGGTAATTCCAGCCGCAGCTGCTGGTTAAAACAAGGGCATGGAAGTGTTAATCTTCAAGAAGCATTGGAAACGTCCTGTAATGTATTTTTTTGGGAAGTTGGTTTGAAAATCGGGCAGCGTTTACTTTCTGTCCATGCGCGGGAGTTTGGACTAGGCAAACAAACCGGCATTGATCTGCCCAGTGAACCATCGGGAGTCGTGCCCAATGCTAATTGGAAGAACGCGAATATCCATGAGAAATGGTATGCTGGAGATACGGCGAATTTCGCCATAGGGCAGGGATTTTTACTGGTCAGTCCGATTCAAGCGGCGCGGATGGTATCAATGGTTGCCAATGGCGGATATGAGATTTTGCCGCGTATTGTAAAAAAAGAAAATAAAACAATAAATAGCAAAAAGAAAATTTTATCTGAAGAAATTTTAGCGATAATCCGCAAAGGCTTAAATGATGTGGTAAACGCTTCCTCTGGGACAGGCCGCAATGCTTATGTTCCGGGAGTCGCGATTTTTGCTAAAACAGGGACTGCGCAGTCTGGCAAAGGATTGGATCCGCATGCATGGTTTGTGGGATCCGCGGAATTCAAAAAACAAAAGATAAGTTTTTCTATTTTTCAGGAGTTTGGCGGTCACGGCGGTGAAGGACCAGCGAATATCGCTAAACAAATAATCCTCTATTTTAAAGCAAAAGAAGGTGAAGAATAATGTTTGGATTATCTTTTTTTCGAGATTTTGATAAGCCTCTGGTCATAATTTTATTGGCTTTGCTGGTTTTTGGACTGATTGCTTTATTCAGCGCTTCTTATCAAAGACATATTGATACAGGCAAGGATTTTGTTTTAACCCAGGGGATTGGGATATTGTTGGGCATGGTAGTGGTTTATTTAATCGCGCGAACAAACTATCATTCTTTCTTGAGCGTTGCTTATATTATATACGGAATCCATATTTTTACCCTTATTTTGGTGCTGGTTATGGGTAAAAGCGCATTGGGAGCGCAAAGATGGATTAGTATTGGCGGGATTGGGATCCAGCCATCAGAATTTTCCAAAATTTTCACAATCCTGGCTTTAGCCAGAATGATTGGTGATAATCCGCATTGCCTGCAATCAAAACGCGGCTTGATCAAGCCTTTTTTAATTGCTTTTATTCCGATGATTTTAATTTTTAAACAACCGGATTTAGGCACAGCGATTGTAATTCTGCCGATATTTCTCGCCATGGCTTGGGTGGGTGGCGTACGTTTGAAATATTTTCTAGTCGCGATTGGCAGCGGACTTACGGCTATGCCGTTTTTTTGGCATTTTCTAAAAGATTATCAGCGGGACAGGTTGATGGTATTTATAAATCCTAATGTTGATCCTTTAGGCGCTGGTTATACAATTAATCAATCAAAAATCGCTATTGGATCGGGAATGCTTATTGGTAAAGGCTGGCTTTCCGGAACGCAGAATCAGCTTAATTTTTTGCCGGAAAGGCATACGGATTTTATTTTTTCAGTTGTCGGCGAGGAATGGGGTTTTGTCGGAGCGGCAATTGTTATTGGATTTTTTTTATTGTTAATGATCCGCGGGATTAAAATCGCGGAAATGACAAATAATCTGAGTGGAAAATTAATTATTGTAGGCATAACGACAATGCTTGCATTGCATGTTATAATAAATATTGGAATGACCCTGGGGCTGATGCCGGTTGTGGGTATGCCTTTGCCGTTTATCAGTTATGGGCGTTCGGCTTTAACCGCTAATTTGATTGCCATAGGTTTTTTATTTAATGTAAGAATGAATCGAACTATTTTTTAATAGCATGGTTTAATAGGAGATTTTAGTTATGGAATTCAAAAAATGGGAGACTCCATTTAAAGGGTCTCAAGATGAAAAGGAAGTAGTGGATTTGCTTAAAGCATTTTCTTCAACCCTTAAGAAAATTCCGCTTTATCCGGCGACACATCCTATGGTAAAAGATTCAATACTGCAATTATATTTAGGATTAGATAAATTTTCCAAGACATATGGCGATTTCGTTTTTGATATTACGGATAATAATATAATGATCTGCGAAAAACCATTTGAAGCTTCGGGAATGAACAAAGAGTTAACCGCTGAGTTTAAAAAAATTTCTATTGAAGGGATTACTTTTAAACAAGGGGTTTCGGATTATGAGCTTGAATCTTTTTTAAAGTTATTTCTGCTTAAGCCGGATATGATTAAAGAAAAAGGTGGTCTTAAACAGATAATGGCTGATCAGGAAATAACAAAAATTATCTTTAATGAAGTCCATTATGCCCGGATTAAGACAGAAGAAGAAATTAGAAAAATAACTGATGAATCCGGCTTGGGTGAAGGAGACGGCCAAGGCTCTGGACAAGCGGAAGCAAATTCTGAATCAGAAGATAAAGATATTGTGGGCATGGTGAGTGATTTCTTTAGCGGTAAATCAGATGAAGTGCCGGATAAAGAAGTGATTTCCTATGAATTTAAAAGGAACGCGCGCAGGGTGGTTAAACAGCTGTTAGAATTAGTTGGCCCGGAAAAAGCAGTTGATGAAATTTTGGCTTTGATTGAAGCCAGGTTTGATAAAGCGGGTTTTTCTACTGAGGAAAAAGATGTTTATGTGGAAAAAGTAAAAAAGCAAATTATTAAATTAAAAACACCTAAATTGTCAAAAAAAGATTTGGAAAAGCAATTAAAAGCGTTAAAGCAAGAAAATAAAAGAGTTCATGAATTAGAGCAGGAAAATGAAAAACTTAAAAAAATGCTGAAAAATGCTGATCAAAATGTGGATGACGCGGTTATGCACGCGACAGCAACTTTAACTGATGAAAATAAAAAAATTAAAAGAGAAAAACATCGAATTAATTCTGTGTTAAAACATGTTGCTGAGGGTTTGATAATTATTGATAATGAAGGCAAAGTTCTGGTGCTGAATCCAGCGGCTGAACAGCTGCTCGGGGCAAGCAAGGAAAGTAAAGTCGGACAGCATATTCTAGAAGACATTAAAGAAGACCAAATGGTTAGTCTGGCTAAAGATGGGCAAAGAGAAATTGAAATTGAATTAGCCGGACCGAGCGCGGGCACAAAAAAAACCTTAAGAGCCAGTTCCGCGGTAATCGAAAACGAAGAAGGGCAAACCGTGGGAATGGTTTCAGTTTTAAGCGATATTACCCGGCAAAAAGAACTGGAAAGAATGAAGGATACTTTTGTTTCTAATGTAACCCATGATTTGCGGGCTCCGCTGATTTCGATTCAAAAAAGTTTGTCTTTGGTTTTGGATATTTCTAAAGATACAATGTCTTCAGAGCAAAAGCAATTTTTGGAAATTGCTAGTAATAATGCTTCGCGTTTAACTATCCTGGTTAATGATCTGCTGGATGTGGCAAAACTTGAATCAGGGCGTACACGTTTGGAGTATGCTAAAACTAATCTCGAGGAAGTGATAAATACTGTTTTTGATATGCTGGGAGCCTGGGCGAATAGCCGGGGGGTAAAGCTGAAAAAAGAAGGCGTCAGTGATATCCTGTTTGACGCGGACGCGAAACTGTTGGGCCAGCTGTTCAACAATCTTGTGGGCAATGCCATAAAATTTACTCCTGAGGGCGGCAGTGTTAAAATCTTTGTCCAGCGCCAGGATAAAGATCTGAGGTTCGAGGTTATTGATACGGGCTGCGGTATCCCGGAAGATAGTTTAGAAAAAATTTTTGCTAAATTTGAACAGGCTAAAACCATCCCGGCCAGCGGTTCACCCAAGGGCACTGGACTGGGACTGACAATCGTAAAAGAAATTGTGCTTTTGCATGGTGGTAAAATCTGGGTGGAAAGTGAAATCGGTAAGGGAAGTAAATTTATCTTTGTGCTTCCGTTTGAAAAAGAGGTTCTGGATATTCGTGATTAATCAAACTCAGGGAAAACCGCCGGTAAATTTAGAACCTTTTTTGCTTGAAGTCAGAAAGCCTGCCCGATATATCGCAAATGAGGTCAATAGCATAATAAAAGAGCAAACAGCAGCCATGATAAATTTCGCTCTTTGTTTTGCTGATGCTTATGAACTGGCAATGAGCCATCTGGGAATTAAAATCCTTTATTCGGTTTTAAACAATATTGATGATGTTTATTGCGAGCGCTGTTTTTCTCCTTGGACAGACATGGAAGAAAAAATGCGGGAGCATAAAATTCCATTATTCGCGTTGGAAACAGCCCGGCCGATTGAAACTTATGATATTGTCGGTTTTTCGCTGCAGTATGAGTTGGGCTATACTAATCTGCTGAATATGTTGGATTTAAGCAATATTCCTTTAGCCGGCAAAGACAGGGATATGTGCCATCCGCTTGTTATTGCCGGAGGCCCCTGCAGTACAAATCCCGAGCCCATGGCTGATTTTATTGATGTTTTTTTTGTGGGTGAATCCGAAGAAATGATTGTTGAGTTTATTAATGTTTTTCGTGAATTTAAAAATAAACAATCCAAAAATCTGGAGATAGCTGATAAACCCGAACTGAAAAATAAAAGACACGAGCTTTTAAACCAACTGGCAGAAATTCCCGGCTTGTATATTCCGCGGTTTTATAATTATGATAAAAACAATGTTTTGATTCCCAACAATGCTCAGGCTGCCAAAACAGTCAGCCGGAGATTTGTCGCGGATTTAGATCGAACTGTTTACTTCACCAAACCTCCGGTTCCTTATATTGAAATAATCCATGATCGGATAAGTATCGAGATTATGCGCGGATGTCCTAATCAATGTTTTTTTTGCCAGGCTGGGTTTACGATAAATCCAGTCCGGATTCGCAAAGTAGAAACCATTATGGCTTTAGCCCAAGAAACCTATGATAATACTGGTTATGATAATATCTCGTTTTGCGCTTTATCCAGCGCGAATTATCCTTATCTTATTGAGCTGATTAAAACAATGCATGCTTTTTGTCATCCCCGAGGTATGGGGATTTCGCTGCCGTCTTTAAGGGTGGATCCGCAGTTTTTAGGGCTTATTTCGATGCTTGAAGGTTTGAAAAAAAGTGGGCTGACTTTTGCCCCGGAGGCTGGAAGCAGCAGATTAAGAAAAATAATAAACAAGGATATTGATATTGAAGCATTGAAGCAGGCAGTGTTGGAAGCTTATCGAAAAGGCTGGAAAAGACTTAAACTTTATTTTATGGTTGGTTTACCCACAGAAACAGATGATGACTTGCTGGAAATCGTTAAAATGATTGAAGAATTCTCTGGTTTGCGTAAAACAATCGATGGTAGATGGGGGCAGGTCAGCGTAGGCATATCTAATTTTATTCCTAAAGCCCATACGCCTTTTCAATGGCTGGGGATGCGGACAATCGAATCTTTACAACAGAAACAGGATTTTCTACGCCAAAGATTAAAACGCCGGAATTTTGAAGTTGATTTTCATGACCCGGAGATGAGCTTTATCGAGGCTTGTATGTCGAGGGGAGATAGACGCTTAGGCTTGGTTATTAAACAGGCTTTTGATAATGGGGCAAGGTTTGATGCTTGGAATGGTGTGTTTGATTTTGAGTTGTGGAAACAGGCTTTTTCTACGACAGGGATTGATCCCGGGGAATATGTATACAACCAAAAAGAGTTTACTCAGCCATTGCCGTGGGATCATATAGATTGCGGTTTTCCTAAATATAAATTAATTGAAAATGCTAAAATATCCGGCCAGCGTTGAATTTTATCTAGAAAGTAAAAATAAACAGTTTGATTGTGTTTTACTGCCATTTAACTGATTGACATTATATCAGTTGTATGCTATAGTCACTTTTAAATCAACAGCTTTTTGCTTTAACCTAAAAACGTAGATAAATGATCAAAAATAGGGGGCAATTTTTAGCTTGGTTGTATGCCTGCCTAAATACTCAAAATTACAATTCAAAAAAAGCTGTTCAAGCTAAAATATAATCATAGCTTGTCAAATTATATATAAGGATTGAGGTAATTATGTCAGAAAAAATAAAAGTATTGCTGGTTGATGACGAAGTTGATTTTATTAATATGATGCAGTATTGGCTGAAAAGTAAAAATTTCGAGGCAGATGTGCTCTATAGCGGAGAAAATGTCGTATCCCAGGTGACAGAGAAAAAATATGATTTAATATTTCTTGATCTGCGTTTGCCGGGTATTGACGGTTTGGATATTCTGCGCCAGATACGGGAATATTCAAAAAAACTTCCGGTAATAATTTTCAGTGCTTTTGGTACTGCTGAGAGTTTAAAAGAGGCAACAAAACTGGGCATTTCCGGTTTTTTCGCTAAAGAAAAAGGATTTGAAGAAGCTGCGCGTTTAATCCATACGGCATTAAGAATACATAAAGGCTTGGCGCATTCTGATGCTGAGGAAGGAGAAAAATAGAATGGCAGTTGAAATGGGGAAATTATTAAAAATCCTGATTGAACGCAATGGTTCTGATTTACATATTGGAGCCAATACGCCTCCGCATATAAGGGTTGATGAAAAGATGCTGAATATTAGTGAGGAGATATTAATTCCCATTGATGCTAAGGAGCTTATATATAGTATTCTTAGTCCGGAAGAAATAGAAAAATTTGAAATAAATAAAGAACTTGACCGCTCTTTTGAGATTGAAGGCGTCAGCCGTTTTCGAATGAATGTTTTTTTTCAAAGAGGTCATGTTGGCTGTGCGATCAGAGTTATTCCTTTTGACATCCGTTCGTATAGTCAGTGCGGTTTGCCGGTAAAAGTTATTACTAATTTAGCGCGAAAACCTAAAGGTTTGGTTTTAGTAACCGGAGCGACTGGCTCGGGCAAATCAACAACTTTAGCAGCAATAATTGATTTGATTAATGAAGAAAGAAGCTGCCATATTATTACAGTAGAAGATCCGATTGAATTTGTGCACAAGAATAAACTGGCGGTTATTGATCAGCGGGAAGTCGGGCAGGATACAAAGTCTTTCACCGCGGCCTTAAAGCATGTTTTACGTCAGGATCCTGATGTTATTCTGGTTGGTGAAATGCGCGATCTGGAAACAATTGAAGCCGCTTTAACTATTGCCGAAACCGGGCATCTTGTATTTGCTACTTTGCATACTTCTGATGCCGTGCAGACTGTTAACCGAATTATTGACGTATTTCCTTCTCATCAGCAGCAGCAGGTGCGGACTCAATTATCATTTGTTCTGGTAGGAATACTTTCTCAGCAATTGGTTCCAAAGGTAGGCGGCACTGGCCGGGTTTTAGCCGCGGAAGTTATGCTGGCAACTCCGGCTGTGAAAAGCATGATCCGGGAACAAAAAGTCCATCAAATTTATTCAATTGTTCAGACCGGACAAAAAGACGGGATGAAAACAATGAATCAATCTTTGTATGAGCTTTATACCGAAAAACATATTACTTATGAAGATGCTGTATCGCGTTCAACTGATCCTGATGATTTAATCCGATTATTTAAGAGATAAAAATGGCGATAAAAAAATCAAAAACAAAACATCTAGGTCAATTATTAATTGAAAGAGAGATTATTACTCTTGCTCAGCTGGATCAGGCGCTGGAAATTCAGCTCAAAGAAGGTGGTTTATTGGGCCAGATACTGATTAAACTGGGTTTTGTTACTGAACAGCAAATTGAAGATAGTGTTTTTGAACAGACAACTAATTCGCAAAAGCTGGAAAATGTACTTGTTGAAATGGGAATAGTTACTCCGGATCAGATTAATCAAGCCAGTGAGTTGGAAAAAAAAGAAGGTAGTTTTTTTGCGCGGAATATTATTAAACTTGGGTTTCTTGGCGCGGAAGATTTGGTGAGTATTATGGTGACCCAATTTGGTTTTCCTTATTTACAGCTGGAAAATTATGAAATAGATCCTGAAATAGTAAAGCTTGTTCCCCAGAATATTGCTCAGAAATTCAGTTTAATCGCTATTGATAAAATCGGAAATATCCTAACAATAGCGATGGCTGATCCTCTAAACGCGAAAGCCCTAGATGAGGTAAGAAAAGTTACCGGCTTAAACGTGGAAACTTTTATCTCGACATTTTCCGAAATAGAATCTGCTCTGACGAATAATTACAAATAAAATAAGCCTTATCGAGGTTTTTAAAATGACTCAAAGTTTAAAAGAAAAAATGATGGATGTTTTAACTCGTTCTAATTTTTTAAGTAAGGAACAGTTAGCCGAAGCTATTGAGACCCAGAAGAAAACTGGCAGGCGTTTAAGTGAAGTTTTGACAATGATGGGTTATATAACCCAAAAGGATCTGGTTATTGTTTTAAGCCAAAGTCTAAATGTTCCGCCAATTAATCTCTCCAAAGTTAAGATTAATCCGGAAATCGTAAAAATCATTCCCCGGGAATCAGCGGAAAAATACCAAGCGCTGGTGGTTTCTAAGATCGGCAAAGTTCTTACTGTTGCCATGGTTGATCCTTTGAATGTTTTGGCAATTGACGAACTCAAAGTGCTGACTAACTATGAACTGAAAATTGTTGTTGCCGGAGAAAAAGAACTTAAAGGCGCGATTAATACATATTACAGTGATACGACTAATGATCAGATCAGAACGATCATTGATGATGCCAAAGAAATGAATCTGGAAATCATTGAAGATATTGATAGCCAGGATAAAATATTAAATACCGCGCAATTGCTTAAAGATGTTGAAGACGCGCCGATTGTTAAAATAACTAATATGTTATTAGCTCAGGCCATAAAAAATCAAGCCAGTGATATTTTGATTGAACCCCAGGAAAAGGTTTTGCGGATTCGCTATCGTTTAGACGGTATCTTAAAAGAATTTCCCGCGCCGCCAAAACATATGGAAGAAGCAATTGTTTCCCGGATAAAAGTTTTATCAGTTCTGAATATCGCGGAGCATCGATTACCGCAAGATGGCCGGTTTAAAATTAAAATAGCGGATCGGGAAGTTGATTTTCGTGTTTCAATTATGCCGACAAGTCATGGAGAAAAAGTCGCTTTGCGTGTTTTGGATAAAACCGCGGTAGTCTTAGATCTTGATCGAATGGGCTTTGAGCCCGGACCGCTTAAAATTATAAAGGAACTGGCCATGGAGCCGCATGGAATGATGCTGATTTGCGGTCCGACTGGTAGTGGTAAATCAACTACCCTTTATTCAATTCTGAAGTACGTTGATGATCCTGAAAAAAATATTTGTTCCGCTGAAGACCCAGTTGAATACCAGCTGGAAGGGATAAATCAGGTCAATGTTAATCCGGAAGTTGGGTTGACATTCTGCGGTGCCCTGCGTTCTTTTTTGCGTCAAGATCCGGATGTAATTATGGTCGGAGAAATTCGCGATACGGAAACTCTGGATATCGCGATTAAAGCCGCGCTGACCGGACATCTTGTTTTAAGTACTTTGCATACTACGGAGGCAGCCGGCGCGGTAACTAGAATGGTTAATATGGGGATTGAACCTTTTTTAATTACTTCTTCCTGTATTATGGTTTGCGCTCAGAGATTAATCCGGAAAATTTGTCCTGACTGTAAGGAAAGTTATCCGATTTCCGCTGAGTTGAGAAAAAAATTTAAAATTGGAGATCAGTATAAAGAATTATACAAAGGCAAGGGATGTAAAACTTGCCAAGGGACTGGATATAAAGGGAGAATTGGTCTTTGCGAAGTTTTAGCCTTAACTCCCGAAGTCCGTGATCTGATTATGGTTAGAGCTCAGGAAAATCTGATCAAAGCCAAAGCCAGGGAACAGGGAATGGTTACTCTCCGAGAGCATGGGGTAATTAAATCTTTAAAAGGAATTACCACATTAGAAGAAGTCACCAGACTTACGGCGGATGATTAAAAATTGTAGAGAGTAGGAAGATTATGCGCAGAACAAAAAAACGTCTTAATGAACTTTTGCTGGATTATAATTTAGTAAGCGAAAAAGATGTTATCAGCGCTTTGGAAATTCAGCGTAAAAGGGGCGGCCAATTAGCAACAATATTGATCGAGGAAAATTTTGTTAAAGAAGCGGACATTATGACTTGTTTTTGTCGTTATTTGAATATTCCTCCGATTAATCTCTCTAAATTCCATGGTGATGAAAAAAAGATAAAAATTATTCCCGAACACGTTGCCCGCCACTATCGTTTGCTTTGTTTATCACAGGTAGGTAATATGCTTACCGTTGCCATGAGCGATCCTTTGAATGTTTTGGCAATTGATGATATTAAAGCGCTAACCGGATATGATATTATTCCGGTTGTATCTGCTTTAAGTGAAATTACCTTAGCTGTTGATCGTTTTTATCATCATAAAGAAGAAATAAAACATGAAGATAGTTTTGATGATTTAGTTAAGGACATAAATGAGGATGATATCCAGCTGGTTAAAGAAATTGAGCAGATTGATATTGGGGATGTTATTCGCTCAAGCAGCGAGGCGCCAATAGTAAAGATGCTGGATGCTTTGATTGCTGAAGCGTTGATGAAACGGGCCTCGGATATTCATATTGAACCATATGAAACAAAAATAAGAGTGCGTTATAGAGTGGACGGATCATTGCAGGAAGCGGCAATTTTACCCAAGAAAATTCAAAATGCTGTTGCCGCCAGAATCAAGATAATGTCTAATCTGGATATTACCCAAAGGCTTATTCCCCAGGATGGGAGATTTAAAGTAAGGCTTGGTGCTAAAGAAGTTGATTTTCGTGTTTCTATTTTACCGATAAGTTTTGGGGAAAAAGTAGTAATGCGTGCTTTAGATAAAGCTAATCTTAGTATTGGGCTTGAAGCTTTAGGGTTTTTGCCGCAGGCAATGGATGCTTTTCAATACGCGGTTACTCAGCCTTATGGGATGATTTTGGTAACTGGTCCTACGGGAAGCGGAAAATCCACTACTTTGTATTCTGTTTTAAATAAACTTAATGTTCCGGAACGCAATTTAATTACAATTGAAGATCCGGTTGAATATCAGGTTGATGGAATAACTCAGGTTCAGGTAAAAGCTGATGTCGGCCTTACTTTTGGGCAGGGCTTGCGGGCAATTCTTCGTCAGAATCCTGATATCCTGATGGTTGGGGAAATCCGCGATTTTGAAACAGGTGATATCGCGGTAAAAGCTGCTTTGACCGGAGCCTTGCTCCTGAGCACACTGCATACTAATGATGCTCCAGGCGCGGTAACCCGAATGATTGATATGGGTATTGAGCCGTTTCTTATTGCCAGCAGTGTTATCGCGGTCGCGGCGCAGCGTTTGGCGCGTTCAATATGCAAGAACTGTAAAGAGCCTTATAAAATTCCTCAATCTGTTTTAGATCGGATGGATCTGGTGCTGGACGCGGAAACAATCACAGTATACCGGGGCAAAGGCTGTGATCAATGCGGTGGCACAGGATACAAGGGGCGTTTTGCGATTTTAGAGGTAATGGTGGTAAACGATAAGATCAGAGAAATGATAATGAACCGCAGTTCCAGTGATGAAATAAAGCGTTATGCTAGAAAAAACGGGATGTTGACATTGCGCGATTCCGGTATTCAGAACTTTCTCAGAGGTCAGACAACTTTGGAAGAAGTATTAAGGGTGACATCCAAAGAGTAATTTTGTTGAAATTATTAAAATTTAGTTAAAAAAAATATTTTTTGTTGTATAATATTTGTAAGTAAAATTAAAAACATCTGCTTTGATTTATGAGGAGGAGAAATGCCTTTATTTAAGTATGTCGCGAAAGATGAAGACGGTAACGCGGTTAATGATCTGATTGAAGCAAAAGATGAAATGGTCGCGCTGGATATGCTCAGGGTTAAAAACCTGATTATAATCTCGATTACCGAGCAAAAAGCAGCGAAAGCTGCTAAAGCAAAAGTCGGGAGTAAAAAAATTAAACCAGAAGAGCTGGTTATTTTTTCCCGTCAGTTAGCCACAATGGTAAATGCCGGAATTCCTCTGGTGCAAAGTTTGGATATTTTAAGCGAGCAAATGGACAGTATTACCTTTCGAAATGTGGTAACCACGATCAGAAGTGATGTTGAATCAGGATCAAGTTTATCCGCGGCTTTGGAAAAACATCCAAAAGTTTTTAGCATGCTCTATACGAACATGGTAAGAGCCGGAGAGACCAGCGGTATGCTTGATGAAATTTTGGAAAGACTTGCCGGCTATTTAGAAAAGAGCGGGTCTTTGGCGCGCAAAGTAAAATCAGCCATGGTTTATCCCGCGGTTGTTTCACTTATGGCGGTGGGAATTACTTTGGTTTTATTATTAAAAGTCATTCCGACATTTAAAGAAATATTCGCTTCTTTAGGCGGAACACTGCCGATGCCTACGCAAATATTGATTAATATATCGGATACTTTACAGGCTTATTTTATATATTGCGTTGCTTTGGTTGTGGGTGTTGGTTTTGCTGTTGCTAAGCTTGTGCAAACTCCCCAGGGTAAGCTGCGCTTTGATCAGTTAAAGCTTGGTTTGCCGGTCTTTGGTCCTTTGCTGCGAAAAGTCGCGGTTGCCCGCTTTTCCCGAACTTTGTCAACTTTGATCAGAAGCGGCGTTCCGATTTTAGGAGCTTTGGAAATTGTTGGTAAAACATCAGGAAATGTGGTGATTGAAGCAGCAGTAGAAAGTGCTCGCGTAGGAATTAGAGAAGGAGAAAGTATTTCGTCTCCTTTGGCTAAAAGCAAAGCATTTCCTCCGATGGTAACGAGAATGATCTCGGTGGGAGAAGAATCCGGGGAATTGGAAAAAATGCTGACAAAAATCGCTGATTTCTATGAAGATCAAGTTGACGCGGCAGTCAGCGGCTTGACTAGTTTGATTGAGCCATTGATTATTGCTTTTTTAGGTATTGTAGTTGGTTCAATAGTTATCGCTATGTTTTTACCGATATTCAAGATTAGTGAACTTATTGGTTAAAGTTATAAATATTTGAAATAATTAAGCTTACCTAAAATAAAAACTTTTCAAAACAATTGACAAATGTTTATAGCTCAGGTATACTTATACTATAAGAAGCATACAGGTAAAAATATTATTTTTTACCCTTTTATCGATAATGGCAAACCCACTGAAAGGTGGGGGCGTTTCTCTGAAATTACTTACTGGTTAATACAGCGATGAAACTCCGAATGATTTTAATTAATTATATTTTGCATCAGTCGGAGCAAAGCCACGGGTCTAATGGTGTTCCTTAAATAGACGGCCGGGTTACCGAAATAAAAAGGAAAAACCAATGATAGCCGAGCTACCGAAATAAAAGGTAGGTCGGTTTTTGTCTATAAACAGGGGAATAGGATAATTTATGCGAAGAAAAAAGGGGTTTACGTTGGTTGAGGTTTTGGTTTCTACAGCAATTATGGCGATCGCGATTACTTCAACTTTACAAATTTTAATGTATTTACTACAGATGAACGAATCAAATCAGAATTCTGTTACTTGTATGAATACAGTTCAAGGCTATATGGATGAAATGAAAAATGTGCTGTATGATGATATTGTCGGCAATTATAATGGGCTTCAGTTTACGGTTGATGATTTAACCAATCGCGGGGTTCGGCATAGCGGAATAATTTATGCCGCTGAAATTCAGCCTCCATTCCTGACTGATGTTAAAGTTGTTATCTGCTGGGAAAATAGAAACAGGATAATTGGCGAAGATACTAATTTAAATGGATCTTTAGATGCCGGGGAAGATAAAAATGGTAATGGGATGATTGATTCACCAACTATGATTGAAGGCACGGTTTTAAATAGAGCGTATCAGGGGAGTTGAAAATGTTGAAGAATAAAAATGCTTATACCTTGGCTGAGCTTTTAGTTTCGCTGGCAATTTTTACAGTAGTTATTGGTTCTTTGATGACAATCTTAATTTCCCAGAACGCTTTTTTTAGCCGTGCTTCAGCCTCTGTAGAAGTCGGCTCTAACGCGCGTAAAGTAATGTCCTTAATGGTTAAAGAGCTGCGCTTGTCCAAAGTAGAAAATGTGAATCTTTTTGATGAAAATGGCAATGCTTTTGACGCCGCGCATCCAGATGGGGTGGACATTGTTTTTCAGGTGCCGATAGATTGGGATGGTGACGGAGATAGATTTGATATTAATGGCAATATCGAATGGGGTTGTGAAGGCGGTTTGGGCTGGAAAATTGAATATTATTTTGACGAAGATAATAAAAGAGTTATGCGGCGTTTACTGGATGGATCAAATGTCGCTCAATCAGAAACTGTGATCGCGGATAATATCAGTGGATTTTTAATTCAAGGATTACATTATGATTTTACGAATAAATTATATAAACTGGACTCATCTTGTGATGTTGTGGAAATAACGATTACTTCGGAAAAAGACTCTATTTCAGGGCGGACATTAGATACTCCTTTGACTTATACTTTATCTAACCGAGTTTCATGGCGTAATTAATTTAAGGAGGGGGCAATGAAAATAATTAGGAATAGAAAGGGAACAATTCTTGTCGCGACTTATATGGTCTTATGCGTAATTATTGTTGTTGCCAGCTCATTTTTTTCCATGGTGCTTACTGACAATAAAGCTGTTACCAGAGATAATGATGGAGCGAGAGCTTTATCCAACGCGGAAAGAGGTATAGCGTATGCTTATTTTGAAGCATATAATCTAGGCTGGGATTGGAAAACCCATGATTGGCATAATGCTGCTAGTAAAGTTGAACTTAAAATAGTACCTCCAGGCCAGCAGATTAAAACCCGGCCGGATTGTGATTTTAACGCGGATGGTTTTTATGTGCATGATTCCGGCGACTTTATGGTAAAAGCCTACCCTGACATAACCCGGGAAAATGATACTGTAGTTGTTTCCCTGGGGACTTGCGGCAAAGAGACCAGAGTATTACTGTATTATTTAACCCGAAGAGGAATTTATGATTTTTTTCTCTATACTCCATATAATTTAGATCTTTATGCCGCGGTGGGCAGTCATCCTGATTTAAATGGCGGAGGAATTCATTCAAATGGCGACATCCATATTGATAGCGCGATGCGTCTTGAAGATATTTCCGAATTAAGTGCCGGAGAAACAGGTAGAATTTATTATGAAGGCAGTCAATATATACCACCCTATTACGCGGATCGTTTGGATGAAATTATGGATGGAAAATCACCGATAACCAGACTAGATAGAATGGGTGATGTATTTCGCGATGATCTTAAAAAAGAAGCTGGTCCCTTTGGCTATTATAATATTTAT
>Ga0180007_10002150_pt1 | contig 24178 bp, 40 predicted proteins | sample MM_PC_MetaG_FD_121122 | JGI IMG/M metagenome (GOLD analysis project Ga0180007, IMG submission 121122) | Groundwater microbial communities from the Aspo Hard Rock Laboratory (HRL) deep subsurface site, Sweden - MM_PC_MetaG | ecosystem: Environmental > Aquatic > Deep subsurface > Groundwater... | reverse complement strand
CAAAATAAAAAAATATACATTAGGAATTCTATTACATATTTTTTCTGCAACTAAACAATTTTGATTTCTTATTTTAAACATATCCTCGAAAAACTCTGGGGTAGTAGTACAAGATATTTTTCTATTTTTTTTATATTCTTCGTCTATATTCAAATGATAATATGAATCACCTACATCATATGAGAAAAATATGTTACAGTTAGGTATTTTATAATAATATGCAAATTGTTTCCAGTACGATGAAAAGAACAATGTAGATTGAAATATAGACGTATCTAAATTACCTGTTGAATTTGTATTATATACTAACTCGTTAACAACATCTTCTATAAATAAAGAATTACAAGCATTTTTAAAATCGACATATACGTTCAAACAATTATACGATTTAGAATTTATTAAATTTTCTATATTTCTAGGTGGTATTATTTTAAGTATTGCATTTGGATGTGGCATATTTTTTCTCTTTCACTATATATATTTAATGTTAATGTATCATAAAAACTTTTTGAAAGAAAGGGTTAAACCGAATGAGAACCAAACAAAAAATGAAGTTAGAAGACCTTAGAACCATGATTCTAGACTACAAGAACGTCTACAATCATGTAGTGTCAGAATCACGAGATGGAAGATTCGTATACATTCCAAAAAATGCATTCAACGGATTCGTACGTCAACGCATGCCGCGAGTAAAAAGTTGTACAGTCACGCGTCATATGACCACCCCAAAGATCACTGACGGCTCGTGGAGCCAAGGGGTGCCCGTCAAAAAGGGATCGACTTGGAAACCTCGATTTATAAAAAAGTACTTCCATGGAATGTCCAAACCTCCCACGCAGTGTTACAAAGTGAAAAAACACTTTTTGGGATTGGGATCGACCCCAAAAGCCGTTGACAAATCGGGAAACCCACTTCGCCCCTACGAATCAAAGACCACGATACGTAGGTCGAAAAAGACGGTACCCGCTAAATCTCGGAAGGACAGTACGCTGGACAATCTAGCGAAAATGGCTTTTACCGGAAACACGTTGTTGGATCATCTCGACATTATACCGGAGAAGCATTTCGTCGAAATCAACGAAGCGGTTTCGGCTACAGCCACAGCACTAAAGACTGCTATTATGGCAGGAGCCAAGGAAGTGATAGCGGATATATTTTCTACTATCGCTAACCGCATCGAGAGTGCAAAAGACCCGATAGGGGAGGCATCGGCTATTCTGGAAATACTCGAACCGTCTTCGGAATGCAACCACAAACAACCCAGCGACGACGAATTTGACATGTGATCATCGCAAGAGTTCTTTGCGATTACGATCACTATCAAGTTCTTTATCTGCGTCCTTCCTCATCTGCTGATCCATCTTACGTTCCATAGCTTTATCCAAAGGTTTGCGTGGTTTCTTTAAATCACGCAACCTTTCATTTTTTTCTCTATCATATTTTGAAAACGTGGAACTACCTAAAGAATTATTAGTAACTTCATCTATGTAATCTTTTGATACACTCATAATTCAACTCCATTTTAAATTTATCCTTTATATTATATATATTTAATTATAATCTGATTTAATAATTTATGAATTTATAAAAATAGAAAGGAACGTGTATGTTTAAATTTGGAGTATTCAAAAAAGTCCCTGGTTATGGTAAATACGAAACCGAAAGATATATATGCACAATGTATGGGAAAGACCACATAGATGTCATTTCAAGACATCTGGAGTTAGAAAGAGATGTTCTAACGGAATCAGGTTTTTATATTAACCATAAAAATAACGAGTACAGACTAGGACTGTTACCTGGTGGGATTGACATTTCTATTCATGAAATGGATGATAAAAAAAATAGTTCCACGTTTAACGAAGATTCCGCAGAATTACCGCATTACTTGAATTATTTAAAAGAAAGACATGTGGTGAAAGTGGTCGTAGATGGAAACATAGGAATATTTAAATTTAATAATACACCTGTACAGTTAAACAGTGTGTTATTAGCAATTAAAAAATATTTAGAATACAACAAACAATCATTTTTGAGAATAAGACTATTTGATGAATACAGTATAAATATAGGACTGTACGAAACAGTGAGTAGTTTGAAAGATCAACTATTGTTTATAATGCAAGAGTTTGATAACGACGGTTTAGATTCAGATACAATTACAGTAGAAGGAAACATAGGGGAGTATAAGTATAATATAGGTAGTAAATTTACTGCTTCCCATGTACTAACTGTAATAAACGGAGAATTATTAAAACAACATGAATTATCCAAAGAAATCACGAATCTTGAGACTGACGATGATTGGAAATACAACGTTCGAGTCTATCCACGAACCGAACCCCCTAAAATAATTGATTACAGAGGTTTACCAGTTGAAGAATAATATTGATTATAACATAATATTGATTATAACTCACTGTGTTCATATGTAGTGAGTTATTTTTTTCATTTCAACACGCAACTATCACCATCGCAGAACTTATCGACTGCATTTACATCATGAGTATCTAACGCGTTATCAAATTTAAATTTTTTTGTCTTTGATTTTAACATCTTGAACGTTTCTTCGTCTATTTCCTCATAAGGTGCTTGTTCGTATTTATGATCCGATAATGGTAAGAACGAAACAGCCTTCAATCTATCCTCAAATAATTCTAATGCGTGCTTGATATCTTTAGATTCATCTTTATTGAATGTGACAGTTATAGAAACTTGATTGTCACTCCAATATGTTTGCATTAACGCAGCCATTTCTAATTGTTCCCACATAGACACATCAGTTTTAGATCTAGAATAATTTTTAGATTCTACTGGGAATTCTACTATTATAGTGTTATCTTTATATATCGAATCGACTGCGTTATAACCCGCATCTTTACATAATTTCACTAATGGGCTGCTTCTAGTTAATTCGATTCTTCTAATGTAATATTTACTATGAGGAAAATGAATACCTGGTGTTACACCCGGGAGAAGAGAAATTGAACCACTTGGTTTTACAGTCGTAATTTTTATAGATTCTGGTACACATAACCATCTAGCATATTTCTTATCTAATGCTTTTAAATACGAATAGGATTTATCACAAATATCTACAAAGTTACGTTTTCCGAATTTTTCAAACGCTTCTACTATACCAGTTTGAGATAACCCAATTCTTCTATTTCTTAAAAGTATTTGGTTTGTTTTTTCATTATGAGTAGGAATTAAAGTAACCGTCTTAGCATACAAATAAGCAAACTTTAGAGTCAGTTTAAAGTCGTCGTACGATTTGTGTTTCGACGGGAAAGTTTCTACTAAATTACATAACTCTCCAGCTCCCCCACCCCCCGATTCCAGAGACTGTTCTCCGCAAGGGTTAGTTCCCATTACTAAATCATCGACCCAAGTTTCTCCATCTTTCAATCTACCATATTTCCTAGCGTTTTCAAGCCAAAAATACCCGGGTTCACCATTGGACGTAGTTTGTTTAGCTAACTCATCGTAGTTCATACCAATATTACAAGATACAGAGTTATTAGAAGCCCAACGCCACTCTTTTAATTCCTTAGAATATAAATTAGGATCTTTTAATTTCATATAATCTTCGTCGTTATATTTACCTAGAGCTAGTTCTGCTACCCTACGTATTCCTCCCGATACAACACATTTTCCACATATATTAAATATATCAACGATTAGAGAAGAATCTACCTTTTTACCTACATGTTTATCCAATACCATACATAATTCTTCTACACATTTCTCTAAAGGTGCAGAACCAGGTGCTACACCCCCAAAAGTAATAATAGGTGATCCTTCGGGTCTTATTTCGCTATAATCTATTTCCCTAGGTAATACATCTTTTCCTACATAAGAATCTAATACTATTTGTACAGTTTCAACCCATCCTTCTCTACTATCTTCTACTGTATGTACATAATCACCTTTTTTAGGTTCTTTTATATCAACCTTACCAGACCCCAAGGTGTCAAATGCAACCCCAACGCCCATAAGAGACATATCCATTAGAAACGTAAATGGTTCTGAAAATGAAGTATCTAATTGATTAGTAGATGTAAACCCACAATTATTTAAACACGCGGATCCTCTTTCCCATACAACATCCGCCCCCATAGCCCACAAACCTCTCCCAGGGGGTAAGAATTTAAATTCCCACATAAGTTCGTACATTTTTTGAGCACTCTTTTGTGCTTTATATGCGTTCCAGGGCAATTTTAAATTCCGACAATGATTCAACTGCGTAGTGTAACATCCCTCTACAACTCGTCTTACCGTTTCCCAATATTCTTCAGTTCTAACTTTAGCTTGATTTTTTTCTATCAGCGTTTGCCAACTATCAAATTTTTTTGCAAAGTTGGGGTAATCATATTCTTTACTATCGTAATTAACTATTTCTCTAGCATATGATCTTTTATAAGTTATATATCCTAGTGGACCCCACTCTGGTTGTTTACCTTGATATTTTTCTATAAATTTATCTGACAATTTAAACTTCTCTTTAATCTCGAATAACATAAACTTAATTCTCCTAGTTCAATTCGTTGTGTATATTTATTGTTGTTTCAAATAAAAATACCATCAAAAAAAAGCCCTATAATGGGCTATATATCTAAAACATTATCTAAATAAAACTTCATACTATACACTGAAATGTGATCCTTACATTTAAACCAAGGATTGATATCATCACAACATGTTTGATATAGATCACAATTACCATCTGATACTAAAAGTGCTATATCTCTGAAATGTATACAAGTATTACAATAACTTCTATCTCTAGTGACAAAAAACTTTAAGAAATCACCTACGAACTTTATCAATCTAAAGTTAGTGACCAATACAGAAGGTTTTTTCACCAACGAGGTCGTAATATACAATCTCATTATTTTGGTTTGTAATATTTACAATTACCATGATTCGCGAAGCAATTGACATATGATGGTTTCCCTGTTATATGATCAATGTTGTCTGGGTCTATGACTGTACATGAACTACTAGGGTGTGGCCAATTACATATCCACGCAATCCACCAAGGATATTCTTTAAAATTTTTACATTTAACACATATAGTTTCTGTACTCATCTAACATTTCCTTTCTACATTATAGTTCTAGCTTTTTCTGCTACCAATTTCCAATTTATTTTGTAATCATTCATAACATCGATATAAGATAAACTCAAAATAGATTCACCATTGTACAGATAATATTCGTTCTCGTAATGTTTTTCAAATACACTGCAAATGAACGTTCTTATATCTTCGTCTATTGGATGAACACTATCATATACAGATAAACAATTATACTTATAATTGACGGATAGCAACGACCCATACCACACTGTTCTTTTTTTTCCAGCAGATTTTAATATTTCAAATATTGCCAATCGGTCATTAAAATAGATCTCTTGCTTTAACAGTTTCTTTCCATGTTTCACATAATAAAATAATTGAATTAGATATAACATATCAATTATTCTAAAAATGCTAGGGGAGTATCCTTGGTTTGAGTATAGCATGTACACATAATCACCTAACTCTCTCCAAGAATACAACCCTCTATCTTTTTTAAACCAATCTTTCAACTTCGAAAACACTTGATATTTACCTTTCTTTTTTTAACCGCAACGCATAGTTACAAAATCTACACCATCAACATCGTCGCTGTATTTATACATATCAAACCATTTGTATGTATATTGAGGTAGCGCGTTTACATTGTCTACTTTTCTTATTGCAATATTTTCTATAGATTTACCAACCCCATTAGCGTACTCATATAAAATAAATCCAGCCTCTTGGAAATAGTAAAACATAGTCACATCTGCACACTCGTTTTTATCGACAAGTGTAAACGTTTCGTTGTTAACTACCCTTAGGTATGAATTACCGTTTACTTCTATAATGAAACCAGAATCGCTATTGCGCAAATAAGCAGCATTGATAGCGGTTTTCAAAACACTATCAGACTCAACACATTCGGTTTTAGATTTAGAAGCAACAGGTTCGTTGTGTAGACCCTTCCATACAAGATTTAAAACCTCATCGTAGGGCGGTTCACCATCCGATATATCAATACGTATTTCAAAGTATTCACCAGGATGATCTAAGGATTTGACTGCGAAGTCAATATCCATTTTCAACTCGAAAATTATATCAGGGCCACATTCAGAACTACCTACGCAATGATCATTGTGTTTATATATTGACGAGAATATGGTATGATAGCAACAACACTTTTTTAATGTATAGTACAACGTATCGTGTTGTTTACGGTATGAATCTCTATTATGTATAAACACTTCATGCGGAGCAACGGCTGCAGGTATTAAAAGTATTTCTATATCTCTGAAGTTAAATGGTTTATTAAAAACCAATGCTTTTAATATCTCGTGATCTATACACGCGTTAGCGTCATCTTCGGATTCAAACGCCCAGGTAGAAACAACTGTTCGGTCACCATATACGGTACAGTCACTATACGCACACCATTCATATCTGCGGTTTAAATATAAACCATTTCTCCTTAAAACATACATATCTTTCTCTTGCATTTTATATTCCTTTCTACTCTCTATATCACCCCAAACAAACTCAACACCCAACAGATACCACCCACAATTGCAGCATAAAACAATGCATATCCAATTATTGTTATACCCGCAATTGCTAATAATATACCGATACCTGCACACACGGCAAACCAAGGTTTTTCATACCATTTTTCTTTCTCAAATAACATTTTTAAATCTCCTTTTGGTTAAATGCCCCACCCATCGAACATAATAGTAATACTGGATGGATTTTCCGATTTAAGTTTATATATTTCCGCTATAATTGTATTAACGTCCCACGTGGATTTATTCGGTTCGTTAACATCACGTTTGTTCGAAACCAACCGCTGTTTCGCTTTTTCTGTCAGAGGGGATTCGTCGATGCCCCTACTCACATCCCATTTACGATTATCCACGTTCGTCTTCTCAAAACATTTATATATGGACATATCAACGACGTAATCGGGATCGTAATCCTTACATTTTACAATTAGAAATCGAGACAGGATTAATTTAATGGAGTCAAGGCGATTTATATTTTTTACATCGACCTTATTTATCACCCCTTGTATAATTGTATTACGAATACATTTTTTAGCATCGGTCTTTTTTCTGAAATGAACAACAGGTAATCCTGTGTCCAATACTGCTATACTACCAGGAAAACTGGACATACCACAATCATTACCATCCATCGTGATTTTAAACATGAAATTTAATCTCCTTTTATTTTGAAAAGTTTTTAGTAATTCTATTTACAGTATTTAATATATATAACAAAAATGGTTTTTACCGTATTTAAACAATAAAAATATTAAGCAAATGTATCAGGAGAACCAGTTACACTAATACCTATACCACAAAATTCAGTTACTATATCAGTTTGTCTATGCTTAAGGAGATTATTAACTATTACGGTAGGATTGCCAGTTATGCACATGTTAATTGGGCAATGAGGGCAACCTAATCGTGCCAACCAATTGAAGTTATTTGACTTGCGTTAAGTGAGTTAACATCTGAGTTTAATGATCCAGTTATACGAATCCCGATTATGGTGTGGGGGCAACATTTTTTTCCATGTGACCCTATCCCCATCAAATCGAGATATCACCTATTCTATCTGCTGGTAAGGTTGACATCTCTAGCATCACCTCCTTTTATAAGTAGGTAACTATTATTTTTTACCATACTTTGTAAATCCCAGTAAAATTCTGTGCCAGTAGGTACATAATCTATATACCTCATAACACGCCAACCGTTCGATAATAAAAACGAATTTCTTCGTTTATCTTTTTCTATCTGATCAGTCGTTCTAGTATGCCAATAACTACAGTCGTACTCAATATCTAATTTGATGTCATCAACCGCTACATCTAACATATAAAGACCAAGTTGTCTATCCAATACAGAATCGGAATAGTATAGCTTAACTACATCAAACAACGCAATCTGTGGTTTGGTAGGACCCGAATATACATTATTTAAAAAATGATTCATAAGTCTATCTTTTAAATCTTCTCTATGTATAGGGTTGTCGGTTTTCATTCTATTAATGTGAGATCGTTTCCACCTTGGACAGTCCTGAAATCTCTTTTTACAACACAGACTCATTGTCCCTAAAATATACTTAGCCTGTTTACCACACCATTTACATTTATCACCTTTCTTAATTTCGGTTATAAATTCTTTACTATAATTATTACACTTTTCTAGTATTTCTTCTTCAGGTAGATGATAGTTATATTTCTTCTCTTGTTGGTATTTTCTTGCTTTCCTTAACTCTAAAGATTTTTCTTTTCCATATAAATCATCATATGTTTTACCTTTCAATACGTTTTTATTAAAACACATCTTACTACAATATGTATAATATCCAGCCCCCAACGATATATAAGTAGTATCTTTGCCACATATTTTACACTTACCTTCCCCTATCTTCTTTAAATATATATCATAATATTTTTTAGTATTCCCAATATCGGGATGCATCTTCTTCAAATGCGAACTAAATCCGTTTATATGAAACTCCTTCCTACACAACAAACAAGTTATTTTTCTACTCATCCCGACCTCCAACACCTATCCAACCAAAAAAAAGACACCACCCCAAGTGTCTTTTAAATTTATCCATTTACAACCTTACAACAAACTATTTTTCACTTTCAATCCCACCATTCAGAAGGTATATTTATATCTACCTCTTTTACTACCTTTATCAGTTCATTTTCCATCCTTATATACTTATGTACAGATTCTAAACTATCACCTAAATCACCTACCCATCCAAAATATACAAGGTCAAAATAGTCCCTCAATTTCATTTTCATACAAGGATACGAATTATCCGTTATATATTTTACATTTGTATTATTTTTTCTAGTACAAATCTCCCTTATGAATCCAGATTCATCTACATATCCCAGTGTAACAACATCCTTGTTTACACGCACAAACTCTAACTTATATGTAGTATCACCAACCGCGGCGTAACTCTTATAGGGGGGACTTTCTTTATGTGATTGCCATCTTTTTGCACCCATCACACCTGCGTATAACCACATACTGATTGATAATATGAAAAAACCAATCGTTACTATTATGGCAATTGGTAAATTTTCCACACAGTTGTCTGATATTTCAGCACAAATATACCCGATTCCTACAATAATACCAAACAGACAAATACCAAATGGTAATATAAGTGGATTAATATAACCACTACCACCTCGAAAAGGTACCATTTTTTAAAATCCTTTCTTTTTTGAATGTATACCGATTACAACCAAATACGGATAAATAAAAAAGACACCACCCCTAAGTGTCTTTTATATTTATCCTAGTAAACGCAAACCTTCTTATCTTGTACATTGTAACCCCAGTACTCCAATATACCAATTATTCGTTCCTCGTTATAATGTGGATCTTTTGAGACAAACCCCAAAATTTGTCCCAAATTATCACGGTTCATCAACGGGATACACTGTAATATATTATCCATATCTATGTACCACATCGAACTGTTGTGTACAAATACCCGATCTGTAACTAGGTATTCACCACCAGTCCATAATATTATATTATTATCCTTGATATAAACGGGCAATGCCCGTTCTAATACCTCTATATAATCAATTTCTGTACACGCGTGTCCGGCAACAGCATCATCAATATATGTAACTCTACTATTATGTGGTTCAAATAAACGCGTTCGCTCAAAAGCATCTGTAAGCTTTACGTACATTCTGAATCCTCCCAATCTGAAAATATATCGACAATTGTATTATCTTTCACATAACTACTAATTACATGTTTTATACGGGAATTAACAGATGGATATTTTCTTATGAACGCTACTATCTTACCGGTTTCATAATATGTATGTGTAATCCAATCGTTTTCGATCACTACAACGCCGCCATCTTCGGGAACGTAAACAGTATCAGATACAACAAATTCGTCCCCTATATGGACAACAGTATAATATTTGTCTTGATATAGAGGTAAGGACTTTCTTAAATCCTTTTTTATACCAATGTCAAACTCTATATTGTTTACGAATATTACTTCTGGATCATTTGTAGTCATTACACATCCTCTTCTGAGTCTATATTAATTTCATCGTAATCATAATCAATATAGTCCTCTTCCTCGTAATCAAACTCCTCGTATTGGTAATCATAGTTACCATGTCTGTCACCTTCGTTATAGTTATCGAAGTCGTCTTCCTCGTTGTACATTTCATCTGCCAATTCATCGGGGGTTTTCAACATATCAGTTGACATAATTTAAACCTTTCTGTGAAACAAAATAAAATGTATACTATAATTAAATATATATAATCACATGATCATTTCTGGATATTTCCAACCAATACAAACTTTAGTATTGTCACCTATAGACAACGATTTAAAACTAAACGAACACCCTGTATATTTTCTGGTACACAGTTTACATAATGTGTTATTATCGGCACTAATATGTTTATTGAGGTTGATACCTATAAGTACAGTTTTCCACGATTCCCAAAAAGGCTCCTTTTTAGATATAGAAACACATCTATGTTTACCTTCTATTATTAGTTTCATTTACTTTCACCGTAATACATATTCCTTTCTATTACAACCCACTACTCTAAAGCTTTTACATGTAATGAAGAGATCTTTGTGCCTATTATCTTCTGTGCCAGGACAATAAGATAACTTACCAAGATTAAGTGTAAAATGCCCGCACCATTTACATAAATTAAAGAAACCCTTTATTTTTAAATTTTCTTTTGTGTAAAACCTCATTAATCCAAACTTTCGTTTTCCATTTGCTTCAGGTCTTCGGTTCTATCTTTAATACCTTCGGGTACACCATACTGTGTTAAAAATATCATAAACAGAGATGCTAATTGAACTGCTTCTTCTGTTGCGTTTGACTGATTTCTACTCTGCAACGCCAATCTAAATTCATCTAATTCCATCAGTATAGTACCTAGAAATTCTTGTTCGGAGTTAAACTTACCTTTTTTACCTAACGACCAAGATACCTCACTCATAACCGCTGGTATAAAAGTTTCTTCTAACATAGATTTTCGTTTTTTGCTTATCTGCTGCATAATAACAACACCTCGACTGTAATTCCCCCAAGGCAAGTTAACACGCCAACCATATCTAAAAATTTTACAAGTATGGACGCAATCAATGAATCTTTTGAACAGGACCCATCGCTATTATAACTCATAGTTTCATCATTTAGATGTGATAGTGATATACTGATAAGAAATATAAACATGAAATACCAAATATATAGTCTTTCCATTTTCAAACCCCTTTGTAAAAATTAAAAGTTGTTAATACGTATAACAGCATTAACAGCACCATTGGTATACTAGCGCATATGGATAATATAGTTTTAGAGATTTTATCTATTAGAGTATCCTTGTATTTATTCTGAGGTCTCCATATATTACAAAAAATCAACATGAAACTTAATATACTAAAAAATACTGCGATTGCTAGTAACGATAGTTCAATATACATCTTTGTACAACCTTTGTGTCAATATGATTCCCATATCAAACCCTTTTCTACCAATATCTGACGTTTTATGATACCAGTAATCGGAATCTTCATTACGCATAATACTATATTCGTAACCTACTTGAAAATCGTGTACCCATTTCTTACGTATACTATAGCTAATAAGTAATATTGTAGGAAAAGTCACATCCTGTTTCATTTTGTTAATATATAGGTTCATTTGTGTAATTCCCTCATTGAAAACTAACAACTATTATGCGAAACATAGCAGCAATTATTAATACAGCATAGACACCAATAAATAATATATCAAAAGGTTCTAGTTTTCCTTCGCTGTATTCATATGTGAAGAATATCATTCCAAAAAATATTATAATTATAACCAATGGTAACATTAACTCAATATTCATTATAAGATTCCAATTTATCTAAGGATATATCTGTGTCTAGATTCAAGCCCACATGCCAACCCTCTTAAAACTCTAGATTTGTTCCTTTTTTTAGAATAATATAAGTGCCTAAAATCATTAAAATTTTGTGCTCTAAAGAAACCGCGATTGAAATATCTATTTCCACGTCTCCTTATTATATCTATCATATAATTTAATTTTGAATTATCATTTATTGATTTTCCCAGAACATATAATTTCATAAATTATACCTGTAAATTACCCTTTCTACATTGTAACCATAATAATAACTCGGTAAACATTATACACCTTCCTCGTATTCTTTAACAATTACTATACCATTCTCGTTTGTACCAACTATAGCTTTTTTATATTTATTACTAGCACATCCAAAAATAAGTAACAGTAGTACAACTGTAATTAATAACACAACGATATTGCGAATCATTTACACACCACCCGTTGATAAAAATTCTGAGATCTCGTCGGGACTCATAACTTTTAATGGGTTACCACCCGATCTTAATTGAGCATGAGGAAATTCTCTAAAAGTTTTCCAATTTCCCGCCCAATTCATACCACACGCTACAACTGAATCACCATACACTTGATATTTTACTTTATCATTCCACAATGCTTTACCACCTACAATAGGGACTGCATCAAACGCTTCTCCGAAGTTGTGCCACGATTCCCCGGGTCCTGCGTTTGTAACTTTCTTTGTTTCGTGTTGTGGACCTACTTTTTCTATTAAATCACCTAATTCTGCATATCCCGCTATTTTAAGCCTATTTATTTTGTCAGAAATCTGCGACCAAGATCTACCTTGTCTGAACAATATAGCTTGTTCTCTCAATGATCTCAACGTGCAATATATTAATAACTCTACACCGTTGTTTTCACATATTTCTATTATTTTTTTCGCTCTAGTCATAGTTTCCGGTGTCAAATCTGATAACGATTTACTAGCCATAATAATCACCTCTCACTTAAGTTTAATTCTCTAACCTTGTTATTATAATCTACACATACATCTAAACAATTTTTTCTACATATAGGGTTTTCAAAACAATTGGTATTCTTATACCAATCATATCTCTCTTGTCTGACATCACTCATAGATTTAACCGTTGAACCAATAGGATCACCCTGTTCTCTTAGGTGTATTATACATGGATAATGGTGATTCTGTACCACTGCCATATCATCTAACACTAACGGACATCTAGGGTTGTCATCTTTTGTTATACCTCTTACACCACGATTGGATAACAAGTTATTAATTCTATATTTCAAGATAGGGTGCGAATTTAATACTTCTTCAGGTAAAGTTAATTGTTCTAATTTATTATATTGAGCAGCAGAAATTATACGTATATCAGCAACCCCTAAATCGTGAACAAACATTATAGTATCTTCTAGCTTCTCAATATTGTTTTCATTTATAACTACACCTACGGTAACATATACTAATTTAGATAGTTCTCGTATATTATTAACAACGTTATGAAACACACTATTTCCCCCTGCCATTTTGTCACAATCAGCAGCACAACATGAATCTAAAGATATAGAAAAATCAGTAACACCTATATCTATTAATTCTTTATATCTTTCTAGTTTAGCAGACCCATTAGTGGATATTGCTATTTGTTTTATCCCACCATTTTTAGCAATTGCGACTAACGAGCGAAGATAAGGATGTAAAGTAGGTTCTCCTCCTGAAAACCTTACATTTTCTAAATTATGTTGTATCCAACCAACTAGTGCAAGCTCCGCATAATTTAACGACACATCACCTTTATATTCAGGTTTAAGTCCTCTACAATAAGTACAGTTGAAATTACATCTATCGGTTAATAGTATTTCACATCGTTTCAATGGTGAAGTTTGTGATACATTTTTGGCTCTATCGTCACTTAAACTGTAAAACCCTATTTCTTCTAATTTCATTTTAAATTTCTACCTTTCTTTATATATATTTAATTATAATAATAATTTTAAAACATAGGAGGGACCGTATGAGCATAGCAGATAGTATCAAACAATATTCGGGTGCGATTGATCATAAGATGCACCTCGCTATACGCAAGCACTTTTATAATTTGAGGAGCGAAATAGATAAAAGAGTAAAAGTAATAGATATGACAACTATTACGGAAAAGGTTCTAAGCAAAGAATTAGATTTTGATATCGAATCGTGTACCCTTGACATTAATAAATGTTCTGAAAAATTAATAGAACTTACTTTTGGTAGGTATGGTCATATGGGTATATTCACATCACCAACAATGGTAGAGGATATCTCGGTTACAGTTCGCAATAAAGTAAACACACTAGAAGTATTTAACGGTGTAATGACGTTAATAACTGCCATGGATCCCGATCGTGGGGGCATTAATATATTGGATTCATTGTATATATTTGACAAAGAGTTTATATTACAGAAAAGATACAATATAACAACTCTAAATCAACACGATGGTATACACCCGGATGAACTTCAATTCATAGCCCTTATAGCAACTACTCTCCGAATACTGTCATTAAATAATGTAATAGTAAAACCAAAACGTCGTTCAAATATTGTAAATGGGCGGCGTGTCCACAGACGAGCAACCAAACAAGTAATACGGTATCACGAATTGTTCATAAAATATCAACAAAATAAAACTAACAAAAGTAATGGTGTGGAAAAAGGCGAATATCATTTACCATTAGAACTACCGTTTCATACTGTATCCGCTCATACGAGAACATACACGGAAGAAAAACCACTATTCGGAAGACCTGGTTTACATGGAACGTTTGTAATACCTGAATTCACAAAAGGAGATCCGAAATTTGGTGAATCCATAAGGAGGTTCAAAGTAACAAAAATAAATGAAACTGGTAATTAACAGAAAACAAGTGTTTACATTAAGAAAAAACAAAATACCAATACTATATGAGTATGCTACTAAACATAAAACCACCATGACAAGCATCTGGGTATGTAAAAATTCCCACTGTGCGTCTCAATATGTCGAATCGGAATTCTGTTCGCATTTAACTAATGCGCGAGAAGTACATTACGAATTAACTACTTTTCATATGGATCGTAACCGATTATGTATGGCATATAGGCCCGATACGGATATTTTGAAATGAAACTAATATACAAACAGAAACAAACCAAGATATCAAAATGGCCAAAATGTAAGACGCTGTTTATGTGCCAAACATGCAAACATCGATATGATAACGCTATCAATAATCCCAATTCGTCGTTATGTAGAAAAATGGCAGATGGAATCTCAGCTGTAAAACTAGACCTTCTGAAGTTCATAAGATTACGAAGGTTAAGCAATCAGCAGTTGTGTATTCACTGGAGGGGTTACTTCTACTAAATAGAAACACCTACAAGTAACCCTACTAATAACATTTGGGTTACTTTATTCATTATGTTATCCATCTTGTGATCGTGTTTCTCTCGTTGATACGTGTTAGCCATATCCACCCACATATCAGCATATTCTTTGGTTTTCATTCTCTCTAATGCCATGAGTTCTTTCAGTGAGTTTTCAATTTCAATCTTGTTATTTATAAGTACCGATTGTTGTTCTATAATATTCTTATAAGTGGTAGTTAGTACAACTAACTGCCCTATTTTTTTGTATTCATTTAAATCAAAAACTACAACGGCTGCTGAATCTATCGTGTCATCAGCAGCTAATAACTGTACATCTCCATTATCTATATACTTACCATACTTAGCTTTAGGCGGAGATGGTTTTTGTATAGAATCCAAATCTATTTTATATGGTTCTGCCGTTTCAAAATGTATCTCTGGGATCTCTTTGTACGGAATAGGTGTACTCGCACAACCAATTACTAATAGTAACGCTAGTGTTATTGATGTTAAACCTAATGTTTTCATTTTAAACTCCTATTTAATTAATTTATCGTTGAATACATTGACGGCCCAATCGTAATAATTATATACTTTAGAGTCTGTAAATATCTTCTTACAACTTTTGGGTACTAAGTACATACAATCATGTAAGATAGACACGTAGTATTTATGTTTTTGGTTAGCAACTTCTACTATTTCATCTATTGATGGCCATTCTTCTATTTGTCCTAAACAACATGGTTTTACTATAAACGACACATCATCTATTATAATTGCATGTTGAATATCAGAATTACATATAATATTCAATTCGTCTAATAAAGGTTGTTTTTCTCCCTTACCAAAACTAACATCTTCCATGTAATGCGAATCTAAATAAAACAAACACGGTTCAGTTACATTCGCTAATATTTTTGGTAATTCATCTTGTGATTTACCTTTGATAAAACATGCTTTTGGGTGTCTAGATATTACATCTTCAGTTATGAATCTATTGTAATATCCTTCAGATGCTTCTATTGTATAGAGTTTATTGAAATAATTGTACATATCAATTAATGTTTCTGCTTGATACGTACCAGTTTCTACGAAGCAATCTACTCTCATTAACTTTTTTAACTCAAACACAAATGCTTTATTTATACCAGTGTATCTAAAACTTAGATTACTGTCTATAACTTTACCCATTATATACCCCACATATCTAATAAAAATTTTTGCGGTTCACCGCTTTTTAATTCATCTACACTCCAATTTGTATATGATAACCAATTCAACCATTCTTGTCTTCTTTGTATACTAGGAACATACGGTCTGTCCAAAAAAGACTCAAATGTCATATCATTTAATATATGTTTGGTAAATGTATTATTACCACACCAAATGGGTACACCTTTTATTATACATTCAACGGATATTCTACCTTGCCAGTTTAAAACACATTTAGCAGTATCCAATATATCCCACGTAGAATACTCATAATCTATATTTCCATATTTGCTATATTTTTCTATATATTTTTCTTTTATTTTTAATTCCATAACGTCTTCTCTAAATACACCCGGATGAAAACACATCTTAAATTTTATATTATTATTAATCATATATTTAATTGAATTCTCATGAAATTGTTCTTTTTCATTATTACCTTTAGCACACCCCTGATATCTGTGAGATAATAAAACAGTATCATTATTTAAATAATTAGACTCTATTGGGTTTATATTGAACAAATCACATCTATCCGATGGCAAATCGTTTTTATAGATAGGAGTTTTTATATCAAAATGATCCTCTACAAATAAATGATAAATATCTGTAAATCGCCTCTTATATTCTTTTGGAAATTTATGAAATCTGCATTGATCTACCCATATAACTGTTTTATACTTGCTCAATAATTCAATGTTACTTGGTTTGTTCGTACCACTCACTATTACATAATCTATATTATCATAATGTCTGAATTCTCTAAATTCCATAACGTCCACAACGTTATACCCTAATCTAGCAAACCCATCTATGACGCATTTTAATCTATTTATCTCGTTATTACCATTGTTGGTGTATGCTCCCAAAACGTTCATTTTAATCTCCATATTGGTATTAAGTAATCCAATGCTTCACCCGAACGAATTTCTTCTAAATTCCAATTGGTATAAGATAACCAATTCAACCACTCTTGTCTTTTTTCATACGGCATAATCACTGGGTTATCTATGAATTCTTCTAATGTATAATCTTGCTTTAATATATCTCGTGTTAGTATATTTACACCAGTATAAACAGGAATGTTTTCAATTATACATTCGTTTACAATTCTTCCTTCCCATGCTATAACACATTTAGATTCATGATAATGACTACTAGCTTTGCCACCATAAATTAAATCTATACCGTTACATTCATCTATAAGTTCCAATCTATAATCTTTACCTGCTTCATCGCTATCAATTTGTATGGATGGGTGAAAGCAAACCTTAAATTTTATATTATTGTGGTGGCAATACTCAACTGCTTTTTTAAAATACTCGTTCTTACCTCTAGTTCTATCATAATACGTATGATTGTGCGCGATTAGTACAAACCCATTATTATCACACACGTTGTTTTTACATGGTAGATTTAACCTCTCACGTCTAACAGAATCAAGTCCTGGCTTATATATCGGGTATACTTTTTCCCAATCGTTACCCACAAACAAATAAAATAATTCCCCGTTTTCACGCACGTTATAATATCTATGAAATCTACATTGAGTTACCGATAGTGCATATTTATATTTACTTAACGTATTAGTTACAGAATTAGATTTTTCAAAAGCGGATACAACGCAATCAACATTATTAACTTTATCTAAATCCTCATATGGAATAACACCTACACAGTCATGGTTTCTTTTTCTGAGATCTGTTATTACAGATGTTATTATATCAAGAGACTTTTTTTGTTTTTTATTGTGTCTGGAGTAAACACCTACAACTCTCATTGTACATTCTCCAATACATCATTCTTAAATGTATCCCATTTTCTATCAAAATGTTCGTTATTTTGCCAATTACTACCATTAACAAAATGATAACAGTATCTATAATCTTCTATATTAGAAGCCCTCCATAGAATCTGGGGATCGTCATTACATTTACAATTTAGAAAATCGTTATAATTAACATCGGGTATATCCTTAAGTATTTAATAACACCAATATCTTTTACTAACTCATAATCTTTCCAATTTCTATTGTAAAAGTATAAATAGTGGTTTCTACCACCTGCTTCATAATAAGGACCAGGTAACGTTTCCCAATAATTCTTTGCTGTATAATCTAAATATTGAAATTTATCTAATTCGAAAAATGAATACCCTCCCCATAAAAACCAATCTTCATAATGCCCGGATCCATGTGCTCTACCACAACAATCTCTACCATTCAAAGCTTCAACTACATCAAAATCTTTATAATAAAATATATCAAAATCTAAAAAACCGAAATACTTACATTGTCTTCTTTTTAGATATTCTTCGTAAATATAATTAAATAAAAACCCTTGTACATAATTAGAGTTAATACCTTTTGGATAATTGGGAAGTTCTATACAAGTACACCCAAATTCCTTACATATCTTCATCATCTCGTGACTATCTTTATGTACGTTAATAACAACTGTGTGATGATAAGGGGACTTTATATATTTCTTAATTAGTCTACAATGATGGTAAACAATATCCGGATTATGAACTGCAAACGTAACCAAATCAGTTATATTTTTATTACTAGGATTTAAATTTATATTCGGTAGAGTTTCTATATCTGGTAAATATATTTTATAAAAATCTTTGTAAAAACAATCTTTAAACCCAGGGTGATCTATTTCTTCTTTAGTTGGTATAACAGAATCTTCGCCTAAATCATAAATAAAATTAACATCATCCATATTAAATTCCCCTGTAGTACATATCAATTAAATTATTCATTTTGTAATTAAAAATATCTTTATGTTTAGACAACAATACATTATCATCTATATCTTTTCTAGTACTATTTATAACTTTATTTAAAACATTAGAATTTAAATCATCAACATTTATATCTAAAAAAGACGCTAAACTATTTATAAAATCAGTTTTATTTTTGATATCTTCATATTTAAATAATTTATAATTTCGAAACTTATTGGTTAAAAACATACTATTAATTCTAAACCATATATCCATATTTCTTTTAATAAAACTATCCACCACACAATTCTTATTATCATAAAATCCATATAACGATCTTATTACATCGAGTGGATTCCTGGTCAAATGTATTATGTATACATCGTCATATATATCTTCCATCATGTGCAAATAATCAGGGTGTGAATCGGTATGTTTAACACCCCATATTTTAGTTTTAGTTATATCTGATAAATAGTAATTATCCAAAAACATTCTTATTGAATTATTTATACTAGACGGCATTATGTTAGCATTAGGTCCATGTTCTACATCATTGCGTTCAAAATAACTATCTAAAAATTTAGAACAATCTATATTTCTGTTATTATACTTTTTGTATATCTGATGTAATTCTTTAAATATAGAGAATTCGCCCCATACAAATATATCTTTATGAGAAGATATCAATCTCTGCATTAAGGTACTTCCTGTACGCATACCACTCGAAATTACCAATATTGGCCCATCTATCATCTTAATTACCAACAACCTTTATCATACTCTTCAACTTATCTCTCAGTATATCACCACCACAAGATATGTTATCAGTTACAACAAATTGTCTCCATAACTCGTCAATTCTTTTATGTACTTCTATATATAATTCGTGGATAGTAAATCCATAGCACAAAATATTCAATTCTTCATTTTCAGCAACATACATAGGGACTTCATATCGAACTTCCACGTTTAACTCATTTTTAAATTCCAAAGTAAAATCGTCACAGTTAACAACTTTTATCTTTAAACTATTCATTTAACATCCCTTCACCACGATGTCTATTGTTCTTGAGATCATTGAAATACTCTACGTCTTCTTTTGTGAATTCAAGTCTTGTAGGATCAACAAATTCTAACTTCTCGGTATCGTATCTGAACACAATCGCATAGGTACTACCGCTCATCATTCCCCATTTTACAAACGTACCAAACCTATTCACTCTATCACATAAAAATTTTACTACCATTCCTTCTAACATCTTTGTATTCCTTTCCGTTTTAATATTATCTAGGTGAAGGGACTTGAACCCCCGACATCTGCATCCCAAATGCAGAACTCTACCAACTGAGCTACACCTAGTATTATATATATTTAATTATAAATACAAAAGAAAGACGAGGTATTTATAATGAGTATGTCTATGTGTTTATGTATGAAACAAGACCATTTGAAATTACATTTAACAGGAGGTAATTCTAAATCTTGTCTTAAAAGATCAGAAAAATTCTTAAGACAATCAGAAAAAAACCTAGATTATATTATGTATTATGTGGATGAAATATTTAACCATGATGAAATTGAATACAAATCTACTCTAGATCTACTATCAGCAGAATTATTTCCACAAAACAAAGTATATTGTTTAATGTATTACGAAGGAACTGGACCGCGCATGATAAAACGGTACTCTACAGAAAAAATATATGAAATTGACATGATTCTACTCATCTATATGAAATTGGCGAAAAAACATCAATTAGAAGGAACTGATGATAGCGTATTGAAACAAGCACTTCGTACGCTAAAAGCAGAATACGAAGATCTGGTTTCAATTAGTTGAAAATCTCGATAATATATATGCGGTTCGATTCCCTATATATTATCCCACTCATCTAATACAAATTCATTTACATCTTTTACTGTTTCTTTCTTTTCTACTTCTTTTATTTCTTCAGCAGCCTTACTAACAATAACGTCTATTTTTCGTTTTATTGTTTTATCTATGTCCTCTCTCTCATTGATCTTATCCATTATTTTTTCTTGGGTCTTATTTATAGTTGCGATTTTTTCTTCGGATACTTTTTGTTTATATTCTGTAACTGCTTCCTGTTTAAGATTATCTTTTTTTCTATTAGATCTGGCGTACATAAATATACCACCAAATATAACACCTATAAAACCCAACGCGCCTAATAATCCATACCCGCCAAAACTCGTACTTGCTACCGATGCAATATCCATTTTTATAATCCTTTTTAAATAAACATCCCGCTATGACCTTCGTCTTCTTTTAATTCAGTGATATTCAAATCTGGGTCTGTGTGTTTATCTCTAGCATAAGGGCAAACAACTTTAGGTTTCTTATTCATACCGGGCATTGACATTTTAAATCCTTCTCTAGAAACAACAATAACTGTAACACTAGACACAACAACAGTTACCCAATCACCACCCGTTATTTTATCTATTAATAATAACCAAGTAGATATACCTAAAATTAAACATAGAATCCAAACTTTAACACTTATCGCTGTAGATACTAATTTTTCTATAACGTTTTTCTTGAATGAATGAGTCATGGTACACCTCGGACTTTTATATTTATCCTAGGTTTTTAATCTGATATATTAAGTCAAATAATACCAATAGTTTACAATGGAGATGCCCGGAGTCGAACCGGGGTGGGAAAGTTCAATCAGAAAAGATACTACACGTTTAGTCTATCAAAGAATTCGGTATAGCCGTGATCAATAGACAACTCATCAGCCACCTAGTTTTATAAGTTTCAATCTCACACCCTAAAACAAAAATATAAGATCTATTCCAATTTTTATGACCCTGTCAGTTCGACCAATTGGACTAAATCAAACACAGGGTAGCCTATGCGGCTAAAGCTAAATTAGCAGTGCCAATTATAACTATATCTCATTGATAACGGAGCCTAGAGACATCTCCGACGTGCATCCAAGCTAATTGTAACCAACCTCGAAACCAAATTCATCCCCTTATTTTTAATTTATCCTATTTTTAAAATTAACTATATATATTAAATATTGAATTCGTTTTGAGTACTTTGGGTTTGTCAAGTCCTCGGGGCAATTGCACAATATCCATCCGGGCAGATGTGATCGTGCGTGTCCCGAGGCAATCGAAAATCGTAAATTAAGAAACATGATTGATACATGTTTATTCTAGAGAGAGGTGTTATTTAAACACAAACGATTTTGTGTATTCATGTCTTACATCTCTCTCATTTTTTTGCCTAAAATTGACTATATATATAGATTGTAATCAAATCTGTAGTGAGGTGATATTATGAACATCAACGTTATCGGTATTATTCTCGTAGGGTGCTTTGGGTGGTTTGTATTCGAATTAATAGGATATTTCAACAATACAACTATTCCTAAAGCAAAAACAGTCGCTTTACTAGCAGCAGTAGTCCTGTTGTTAGTAACGAACACAATCTACATTTCATCGTACGATAAAGTTCGCGGTGAATTGTACGGAGCAGAACTTCTATCGAAAGATAGATATAACAAATGTGTTATGTATAACAACCAGTTACAACTGTTATACAAAGCAACTATGCTCGATGAGTTACCAGAAGGAAACGACATCAGTTTGTTGAAAGATGTCAAACAGTTCTGGAACAAAAATCACTGTGATCCTAGTCACAGATTCCTAGTCGCTGTTGAAAAAGCAGCAGGAGATCCAATGGTGACCGAGTTCATCAAAAGTTGCACCCCTTACTATTCCAAGTAAGGATAACGGAAAGATGTTGTGTTGAATAATATAACACATCGTCTTTTCTTAGGAGAACCATCTATCAGGTGTTATTTTTTTAGTTGGATTATATTTATATTCATATACAGAAACAAGTCTATTTAAGTATGATTCATATGCAGATATCATTCTATCCTTATTGAAAAATCCAGTATCTACTGATTCTAAACACCAGTCATAATTAATAGTATTCAATTTATTTAAAAAATATTTTAAATCTTCTGTATCGGAACATTGAAATCCATTAATACCATGATTTATATACTCAGATGGTGCGCCCCAACTAGAAGATATTACAGGAGTACCACAAGCAAACGCTTCTATATTTATTAATCCAAAAGGTTCGTGATAAAAAGAAGGACTAACCAGACATTTAGCATTCGATAAATATTCAACTTTATCTTTGTGATTTAACCCTCCTAAATATTCTATATTTGAATGATTATCTATAATATCAAACAATTCGTGTTCTACACCTCTATATAAAGACCCACCTATTTTTAGATTCATTCCGTTTTGTACACACACAGATATTAAAGAATATATACCTTTCAACTGATTTATTCTACCAATATATAAGATATAATCCTTTTTATCTTTTACAAACTTATAATCATTCCAATCCAAACCTGGATATATCATTGTATCATTATGAAAAGCACCTATATGTTCACCATCTTTAGAATATTCAGATTTTAACATACCATATGTATACGCTCTCCAAGTATGAGAAAGAAATACATTATGAGTAGAATTTATATATGGATGACATACGAATAAATCAACTTTTGGATTTCTATAACAACCACACGGTATTTCAGATTGTATACCACATAAAGTTGATACAACATCCCCAGGAGATAAACGAGACTGAAACTCGTGTCTACATCTAGCATTAAAAGTAGACCAAATAGAATCATCTTTATGCCTATTATATATATAATTCTGATTTCTATTTTCTGAAAAATGTTTATCATACTCATCGGCGCGTAAAACATTAATATGTTCTGTACAATCTATGTTGCTTTCTTCTGTACCATAAAAATAAATTTTATGTCCT
>Ga0180007_10002149_pt1 | contig 24186 bp, 19 predicted proteins | sample MM_PC_MetaG_FD_121122 | JGI IMG/M metagenome (GOLD analysis project Ga0180007, IMG submission 121122) | Groundwater microbial communities from the Aspo Hard Rock Laboratory (HRL) deep subsurface site, Sweden - MM_PC_MetaG | ecosystem: Environmental > Aquatic > Deep subsurface > Groundwater... | reverse complement strand
CGACGGCGGCAATCCAACTTCGCTGGCAATCTCGTCTGGCGCAGTCAGCATAGCTGGCACCCGCACACTCAGTGCCGACAGACGCAAGATTGTTTTTCAGCCCGATAACCCGCTGCCATTTTCTAGCACAATCACAACGAGCGCGATTTATGCTGCAAACGGCCTGAAATCAATGCAGGGAAACCCAATTTATCGTGTCGTGAACTTCAATTTCACCACTCAGGCGTCACAAACCCAACCAGTCAGTATTTCTCAACTGAACCTTTTTCGAGACGCCAGTTATGATCCGGCAACTGTCTATTCAACGAATGACGATTTTCTACGCAGCGGCAACATGTACATCGAAGCGCGCGGAACCGACATGTCGCCAAATACAATCGACGTTACCATGGCCAGCATAGACACTCTCGGCAGTCTGAGGCTTGATGAAACCAGCGTAAACTCAGGTATTTACCGAGGAATATATAATTACAGCAACCTCGCCGACGGCTTCTCGTTTAATGTTTCCGCCACAGTCGATCCGACTGTCAACCAGACACTGCTTTTAACCATACCAAAGCTGACTCCACAAACACCAGCTACGGGCAGCAGCAATGTTTCAATTTATACCAGTATAGAGGTTAAGGCCAGCGAGGATCTTGCTTCTGCAACCGTAAACAGCAGCAACGTCAAGCTTTTTAAGGATGACGTGGGTGGCGCAGAGATTGTCGGAACAGTTTCATACCGGGTCAGCGAAAAAGAGATAGTTTTTGTTCCGTCATCTGCACTGGCAACGGACACTCTATACGTCTACCGCGTCAGCAATATCAAAGACCTTGCCGGAAACACCATTACAAGTAATCTGACAGTGAGCTTCACCACTCAGGCAGCAACAATAGCGCCACTCCCGCCAATAGATTATCTGAAAATCTATGCCGACAACGCTTACAGCAATGAACTCTCGAACCTGGACTCAATTCAACCAGGCAGTCAGGTTTTTGTGGAGATTAAAGCAAATGATGAGTCGACAGGAACCATCGACTCTACATTAGTAGAACAAAGCTCAAATTCTTCTGCCAATATTCAAGCCACACTCATAGAAACAGGTTTGAACACCGGTATTTTCAAGGGATCCCTAACAATTTTCAATGAAGAAGGCGCTCAAATTCTGATCACTTCACTTACTGATACAACAGCATCTTTAACCCTGCAAACATATTTCATGCCTAGAATTGACAAGTTTAAGCCAACATCTGGAGCAGAAAATATTGTCTATCTTAACCAAGAATTCACAATTACAACCACCAAAAACGTGAATCCTCTAACCTTGAGCACTTCTACAATTCAACTGTCAGATTCTCATGGGCCCGCTTCATACACACTGTCCATGCTGGACTCTACAACAATAAAGCTAAGCTCTGAGTTGCAGCCCAACTCTTCAATTGTGCTAACGATAACTACTGACCTCAAAGATACCGATGGACTGGCTTTTCCTGACACCACAGCAAGCTACACAAGCATCACTCAGCAGTATACTTTCTTCGGAACCTATAAGGATGCGGACTATGCAAATGCTCTCACAAACGATGCCACAGTTGAAGTCGGGCAAACAATTTATCTTAGACTAATTGGCACCGACACCAGAACGATCGAAACCGAATACGCGACAGCCACGCTCAAAAGCAGTTTGCCAGACAGTGAAATTTCACTTACCGAAAGTAGCGCCGGGTCCTTCACCGGATCATTCATTGTACCAACATTGTCGAATGAAACAATAAGCATGATCCCAGAAAGCCGCAACGATCTCGCCCGCACCCTGAAAGTTCTGCCACCCTTCACACTGCTATCGTTCTCGCCGGCCAGCGGCGCAATTGCAGTGCCCGCAGACACCTGGCCAACCTGGAACTTCAGCCGTCCGGTGCGCGACAGTGATGTTACGGCTGCAAATTTTTCGCTGAAGCGAATCAACGGCGCGACTACAAACGTGGACGGAGACCTTTCGATCAGCACAACCGGGCTGCAGGTGCGCTTTCAGCCGAAAACTCTGATGTCTCTCCTCACTCAGTATGAAATGTCAGTAGCAGCAACAATAGAAGACACCTCTGGCAACCTTCTTGGAGAAGCCTTCAAAACCAATTTTACGACGCAACCACCACCATTACCCCCGAGCGAAAACATTACTCTGGCAAATTATGAAACATCTGATTATGCGACAAAAACACTTGCGGTAGCGAAAAATGACAGCCTCTATCTTGAGCTTGTCGCCAAAGACACCTCGTTTTCGACCTACGAAACCACGCGAGTACGCGTTGATTCTTCTGATGGCAGTCTCGACGGACTGGAGCTGGCTTTGACCGAAATTGCGCCACCATCTGGCATCTACCACCTGGCAATGCCGATAAACCTGGCGCCTGGCGTAACCATTACAGTTCAGTCGCAGGGTAATTCGGCGATAAAGTTAACAATTACAGCTTATGATAGAACCACGCTGCAGATTCCGGCCTCTGGCAGTCTCAACCTCTTTCTCGACAGTCCAATCCAGCTGAACTTCAGTCACAGCATTGATCGCAACACTGTCGCAGCGGGCATAAGTTTGCTTGCATCTGATGCCAGACCGATAGAACTGCGCTTTGCTTACGCCGACAGCGACAGAAGCATTTCCATCACACCAGATGTCAGTTATGCCAGCGCAACGCGTCATCAGCTGCAAATTTCGACAAATCTGCGCGACACCAACGGTCTGTTTCTGCTACCTGACACGACCTGGTTGACAACGCGCAGCGAAAGTTCGGCGACATTCGACCTGCTTACCGGCATTGCAACACGCAGCGGGCAAAACGTCTCTCAGATCAAAGAGGCGACGCCTGGTCAGCTCGTTCTGGTTGCTACGACGACCAACATGTTCGAGACTTACAGCGAAACCCGCAACTTACAGATTCAGACCGCTTCTACAACTGATATCGTTGCACTGAGCGAATCTGCACCCGGCAGCTTTCAAGGTGAATTTAACTTGCCCGCCGCCACTGAAGGTGATATTACTGCCACGCTTCTCTTCGCGCATCAGCCAACGCTGATCTTTCGACTCGCGCCGCTGCCAGAGGTAGTCTCCCTTGATCCAGCTTCTGGAAGCAGTGACGTCGCCGAGCTACCAGTCATTTCGGCCACTTTCAGCCGCAAACTTGCCGTTGAGTCAACCGCTGATGCACTGCGCATCGTAACCGAACAGGGCAACATCATAACCCAGGCTACCAATCCAGCAGTCGACAGCAACAGCTTCAGTTGGCGACCACTCTCACCACTGCCGCTGCAGTCAACATGTACACTGCAATTGGAAGACATCACCGATTATCTCGGGCAAACCTTAACACCCTATCGCCATAACTTCACCACCGGAGGTAGACAGGGAATAACCATTTTCAGCGACAATAATTTTGCCCAACTTATTGCTACAGATCAGATAGAAATTCCGTTGATTTTCGTTGAAGTCGCAGCATCTGGAACGACAGGTCTGTCAGGACAAATATTCGATCTTTACGCCCGCGCCGGCACCCGCGCCAGCACTACGGTCAAACTGCAGCTGGAACCGTTCAGCAACGAAAGCGGCCGCTTCAGATGCAGTCTCGAGTTCGAACCCGGCAAAGCTGTTCCTCAGTATCCGCTCAGTCTGCTGCCGGGAGAATGGCTTGAACTGACTTCTCCGCAACTTACTGACGACCGCAAAATTTTGTATTACCGGCACTCTGGCTCAGCTCCTCCGGTAAGCATACTTGGCATAAAGCTTTTTTCAGAAAAGCACTTTGCCCAGCTCGCTACTGACTATATAGCCAACCCCAGTCTGTTTATCGAAGTTGAAGCAGAGGATTTAAACTGGTTCACCACTGACACCACAAAGGTTCGAGTATATTCAGACGCTGATCAAACAGGTATGGTGCTCGATATGATCGAAAACGGCACCCATTCTTCGCAATTTCGCAATTTTATCAAATTGACCCGTGACAATACCGATCTGACAACACAAAACCTCAAAACCCTGCCAGACCAGCGCGTTTACATTGAGTCGGTAACTGACCCGGCAGTTCGCACCTCAATTACCTATCTTCCGGAAAATACGATCAAAATGATGGCGGTCTATCCAAGCCCGGCACGCGGGAGCAATGTGAATTTCAGGTTTTATCTGAATTTCCCGACTTACGTTGATCTCAAGATCTACGACACTTCCGGGCATGAAATCTTTTCGACCGGCATTCGCGGTCAGGAAGGCGAAAATGTTTATGAATGGCGGTTTCCGCGTAAAACAGCTAACGGCACTTACTTTTACGCAATCAAAATTGATAATGAAAGTGGATTTCCTGACGCAAAGCGTCGGGTGCGCGGCAAGTTTGCGATTTTGCGCTGATTCTGTTATTATCATTTCCGGAAAACTTGATTTAAAACTAGGAGAGTCGATATGAAGGGTGGATTCAACATGCAGGGCCTGATGAAGCAGGCTCAGAAGATGCAGGAAAAGATGCAAAAGGCCCAGGAAGAAATGAAAGACAAAACTATCGAGGCAACCGTTGGTGGTGGCATCGTTAAGGTTGTTTTCAATGGCGCCCAGGAAATGATCAGCATCGAGATTAACAAAGAAGCCGTCGACCCTGACGACGTCGAAACTCTTCAGGATCTTGTTCTGTCAGCTGTTAACACTGGCATCAGCAAGTCAAAAGAAATGGTTCAGGAAGAAATGGGCGCGATCACCGGCGGAATGAATATTCCGGGGATGTTCTGATAGCAGCAACCAAAGCATAATTTAAAGCGCTTCACCGGTTTACATACCAGCATTGTCTGGCTTTGTGACTACCTGTGAAGCGTTTTTGTTTCGCGTCAGGACTTTATTTAATCTTGTTAATAAAGCAGCTACCCAGCGATTCAACCTGTCGATAACCTTTGAGGCCTTTTGAGCCCTGCCTTATTCTGCCCAGCTCAACCTTGATTTCTTCTTTAAGCGTCGAAATGGTTTTTTCGACTTCATGGTCAGAATCCAACAGTTCCTTAAGAGCGCTTCTAAGCCTATTACAACTATCTTCCAGTTCAGGAGTAAGCACCGACAAAGTGCGCACAGCCTCTGCCATGCTGCTGCAGGTAAATGGGTGATCGGGGAACCTCTTCGCCATTGCAGCAACCAGCTGCTGGGTAAGTATTGACAGGTCTTCCTTGACCAGATCGCGCTGCTCGACCAGGTTTCGAAAAGCGTCTGTGCTGCAACCATGTTCGATAAAACTACGATTGGCACGACTCAGCCTCTGATAAGCTTCAATCAGTGCTGATATTTTGCTCTCGATTGCCATGTTAACCCTTCTTTTCTGCTGTTATGACTTTGCCAAGCATCTTGTCGAGATTATCAAAAAGAGATTGCGAGAAAAGAATCGTCTCTTTATGCTCGGCAAACACGGCGTTACCACCCCGGTCAACCCCTCTGAAAGTTTCTACAATCGACACACCTGTCCAGCCTAGCTTCTGAACCGCAATCAAAAACTCGATCGGCCAGAAAAAGCCTCGAAAGCCCACGGGGCTACGCGGCATATTGCGATCACCCATCATGAGGAAGATCGGAAAATCTTTTTCTTCGTAGGCGCCAAAGAACCAGTTGGACTGATCCCATGCCATAAAGGAATCTTTCTTGTTGATAGAAAAACTACGTTTGGCACGCTCAGTAAAGTTGATCTGCCCAACGATGATATCTTTACCCTCAGTGGTCGACAGCTTCTGCTCGATAGTGTTGATGTTAAATGGCAGACCGCGTTTCTCAAAGGCGATAGTTTCAAGCTTAAAAATTGAGTTGAACTTGTCAATAACCAGCGGCTGACTCTTGAAGCCCAGCGCCATCTTAATCTGCACTTCGAGTCTCGCATAATCATTCTGCAGTGTCTGGCATAGAATATCGAGACTCTCCAATTTTTCTGTGTCCGGTCTGAACTTGCCCTTCTCGGTTTTGAGCTTTGTTCTGGTGTCGATAAGTTCAGCGCGCTGTCTTTTGAGAATAGCCTGTTCTTCGCTAAGTGTGCGTTTTTTGAAGCTACGACGAGCGAGATCAACACCACGAATATCGCCAGCAATTGAACTGATACCAAGCCCTGTCTTGCCCTGACGGGTTACTTCGAGTAATCGCTCAAGTTCACCCTGAACCATCTCGGCAGTCGGATAGCGCTGCGTCGGATCTTTGCTGAGCAACTTGAGCACGATCTGCTCAAGTTTTTGCGGAATTGCTGGATTGAGTTGACGGGGCGGAGCAAAGTTCCATTTAGTCTGTTCAATGAACACCTGCATAGCGCGCTTGCCTTTGAACGGCAGATGACCAGTCAGCTTCTCATACATCACAACGCCGAAAGAGAATAGATCTGAAAGGAAATCTACCGGCTTGTTGGTTAGCTGCTCAGGACTCGCATAGGCAACAGTAAACATTCCCTCAGCACTGAGATTCAGATCATCATCTTTCTCCGAGTATTTGGCAATACCAAAGTCAATGAGGCAAGGCTTGTATTCGCCGCCACGCAAAATAATGTTTTGAGGCTTGATATCACGGTGTACAAGCCTCTTTTTATGAACATATTCTAGTGCTTCGAAGCAGCCGATAAACACGTTAAGATACTCTTCCATGCTCGGAATAGACTGCTTTACACCAAGGGTTGTCATCGAATTGCCAAGTGGAAAACTGTCGAGCGAAAGCCCCTTGACGTAATCCATAACCAGGTAATGAAAATCAGCCTCGTTACCCTGTGCTATAAAATTGACAATGTTGGGGTGGCGAAGGTCTTTGAGGATTTCGCCTTCCTGTTTAAACTGGCCCAAGACAGCCGGAATCTTCGCTACTTCCGGGTCAAGAAGTTTAATGGCCACCATCTTGTCGTTATCAAGCTGGTAGCCAATATAAACCGAACCCATACCACCGCAGCCTATAAGGTCGAGCAAATGGTAATTCGTTAATTCTGGAGGATTAACGATTGGCATAGATGCCTTTCAGAGTCTTTTATTTTCCTTGTGAAGCCAAGTAATCAATGCGCTCCTGCGCGTTTTTGGCAATCTTAGAATTCGGCTTGAGCCTGATTACTTCGTTCCACTCTTTTTTAGCCTCAGCCGTCATAGACTTCTTAAAATAGCTGTTGGCCAGGTAGTAATGTTGATTTTCGTTGTCCGACTTTATTGCAAGAGCTCTCTTGTAAGTCTCAATTGCCTTGTCGACATTGTTGTTGCTGTAATACATGAAAGCAAGCCAGTCAAGCAGATCGACGTTGTTGGGGTCACCTTCAAGCAGCTTTTCTACTTCGTTAATACCTTCGCCGGTACCAGCAGTATATTTGGTTAACAGTTCTTCTTCTTCGGCTTTCATATCACTCTGAAGATCATTACCAGAGAGAACCTGTTTAAAACGTTTGTGGGTGATGTTCTCTTTTTTCTCCTCCGCAGGCGGAGTTGTAAAGGTAGCCGCATCCTTGCCCTTGTCTTTGGCGCCAAGGACAAGAACAATGATGCCAATTAAGACAAGTATCCCAATTCCAATAATTATTAGCGTCCAATCCATGAAAAGCGACCTCCAGATTTCACTAACTGTATATATACTTCAAATTAAGAAGATTTGCCATAATTTTATTAAATTCCACCCGCACATACCTTATTAAACAAAAGCGAAGCCAATCTTTGCAAAGAGTACCGCGACGGGAACACCACCGGAAGTTGTTCAAAAGCGAAGGTCACTGCCGTAGAATTGTCTTTGCCACCAGCACGATTGGCCGTTTCAACCAGCTTTTCTGCTGCCGAATCTGGTGAATTATGCAGTAAAATATCTTTGATCTGTGCATCTTCAACCATACCGGTTACGCCATCCGAACATATAAGGTATACGTCATTCACCTGCAGATCCGTTTCGAAAATATCTGGAACAACAAACTGCCTGCCGCCAATAACCCGACTCAGAATGTGCCTGGTCGGGTGAACCCTGCCCTGTTCAGGAGTCAGCTTGCCCATGCGCACCTGTTCAGCCACTAGAGAATGGTCATGTGTCAACTGAACAAGTTCACCATCACGCAGTCGATAAAGTCTTGTGTCGCCAATATGACCTACCAGGGCACGATCTCCCTTGATCAGCATCAGAGTAAGAGTGTTCCCCATACCAGAAGTGTCAGCGTGTTCCTGTGAATGCCCCCAGACTGCAGCATTAATCTGCGCAAACATTTCTTCGACAAGTTGGATATTCAGCGGTTCGTGCGCACTCGCAGAAAACCATTCAATACTTGATTTCATTGCAATGCCAGAGGCGACCTCGCCAGCATTCTGTCCGCCCATTCCATCGGCGACAGCAAACAGGCAAGCCTGGCGCTCTATGGCAAGGCTGCTCCAAGGAGGTATAACCAGGCAGGAATCTTCATTGTTTCGCCTGACCATCCCCAGATGAGTATAGCTTGATAAGCGCAAAATCCCTCTATTCTTCTGAAAAGATATTACTTCGTGCATTAAGGACTAAGTATATTTTGGCTTGAACTAAAGTCAAGAAATATACAAAAAAAAAGAGCCACCCAATCTGGGCGGCTCTTCTATTAACAGAAATTATTTTTTCTTCTTGGCAGAAGTTCCATTGACCATGTCTTTGAGTTCTTTGCCGGGGATGAATTTGGCAACTTTTTTGGCAGCGATCTTGATGGGTTTCTTGGTCTGGGGGTTTACACCCTTGCGAGCTTCGCGCTTAACGGTTGCAAAAGAACCAAAGCCGATGAGCTGGACTTTGTCGCCTTTTTTGAGGCCGCCCTTTACTGCGTCTACAAAAGCTTCAAGAATTGCCTGAGCGTTTGCATTGGTAACGTCTGCTTTTTTAGCGATTGCCTTCACGAGTTCAGATTTATTCACGGAATCCCTCCTGGAAATTTTTGTCAAGGTTGATTATACATATTAACGAGACCTTGCACAAGTGGGTAAACTACTAAAATTCAACTTACCCGATCTATCTGGTTGACCACCCCAAAAAGAATCCGCTGCTGATCAGCATTCTTGCGTTTTTTATTTTCAAAAAAAAATATTATTTTCCTGCTTGCGCAAGCAGTGTCAGTCTTGCGCCCAAAAGTCGATGGACGATCTCATCAGTTTGATTCGCGTTCGCGTTTGAGTAGAAGCTATTGCGCTCCAGAGGCTGCTTTTGCCACCACACTGCTGAATCCTTTAAGACAAAAACTGAGCGCTGGCTCCTAAATTACGCCCCCATGGAAAGGCAGATCACCCCTGAGTATCTCGCCATGTCGGGAAACAGACGGATTCTCGCGAGAAGCCAGCAAAACCAGTTTCGCTTGTGTCGTTAAAAACAACTGATGCCCGCGTTTTGCGGACATCAGTTGTTTTGCGTTGGTTTCAGCGCTCTAGACTTATGAGCAAATATCAGAGCACCGGAACCTAGAAACCAAACCAGAAACCGTACCGTTTTTTGTCAAAGACGACAATTGTGGTGCCGGACACTCCTTTTCTCCGTTATTGGGCGGTACGCCAGCTGTGGCATCGGCAATAGTGTCAGCACTGAAAAAATTCGTGTTAGTGAACTTTGCGAGTGCCTCCATAATTTCAGCCGAAGTCATTCCCGTAGTTATAACTCCCGCCGGAGCTGGTCCAGCACAACTGTCACAATCAGAGCCGATGATTTCTCTCACGACATAACCCGGCGTTAGATCTTCTATGGGTTCCGAGAAAGGATGAGAATCATTGCGAACATGCGGCAAACATGGCATCACGAGTTTCTCCAAAGGAAGAAAAAGTCTTCACATCATTTTCCATGCCCGCTTTGTATAACTTCAGAGCCATTGCCCAGGAATAGTTATGATCAGAATGTGATATGGCACAGGTTTTTGCATCAATACGAGGATTTACATCTCTGTTGTCGCCTAATTGATCAGTAAGATACTTTGGCGAATTAACTGGATCATAGAAATGTCGTTTACTCTGGTAGAATTCGGGTTCATCGGCATCGTAGCCACCTCTTTCCAACCAGTTGAAGAATGCGTATTTTTTTTCGATCTGGCCGCTTGACCAATCAAATAAACCACCATTGGTAAATGGTTCTACCCGAAAATTCAGGCCATTCTCTATCGATCGAGCCAAATTTGTATTTTTCTGAGTAATAATCTTTGTTTAAAGAACTTGTATAAAACAGATCGTCAGCAAGATCATTAATAGTTGGGTGTGCAGTCAAGTTTCCCCAGGCAAATCCTTTATCAGGAATTGAGAGCAGAAAAAGTGTGATGACCAGCATCAGTAAAATTTGTTTGGAAAAGTTAACAAATGGGTGTTTCTGATTCATAAACTCACCTCACAGGTTCATGAAAAGCCAGTTTTCACCGACCTTTATCATGTCAACAAGGAAGGTTTTTCCCTCAAAGACAACCGTCAATTCTGCGCGTCGAGGGCGAGTTGTAATGCTTCCATACTCTTCTCCCAGTATGGTTAAATTTGCATTTTCCAGAGCTGTTGCCAGAGCAGGAAGCTTCTCTGGTTGCGCCGAAAAAATGGTTTTGTAGTCTGCTTGCGCTGATTCGTGGAAAAGATTGGTTGCGGCATCAACATTTTTCTCATTAAGAGCTGATTTCAGTGCCGAAGCTTTAGTATTAACAAGAGGCTCTTCTTGAGCAATGGTGGTCTGAACAACCACAAGACCGATTCCACCACCTGATTGCCCCAGGCCGGCTGCCGCCCGGTCTGTATCAATCGACGGGGAATCTGGAACAACTGCGGTAGAACCAGTAGCTGGCAAAACTGAGCTTCCACCGCCACCACCACACCCAACCAATAGCAAAAGAAAACAAACGCACGAAAAGGTCACCAAAACAGGCTTCATTAACTTGCCCCCCCCTCAAATTTTGATCCAGCTAGTTTTAGTTGGGAAGAAAATTAATGTCAATTTCAAAGTTCAACGAGTAAAGTCAGAGAAACATAGCCCTACCGGAGATTACCCTGCGACAATTCCACAATAATAATTTCTGCAGTCAGGAATCGATGTTGAGCCCCATGGATTCGAGCTCTGAAACCAGAGACGCAGCCATTTTCTCTGCCAGAGAGTCTCTCTGCTGAGGGGTAAGGTGGTTTATGCGATAGTAATTCTGAACACAGCTCGATTCTTCAAGACGATCAAGAAAATTATGAATATCTATTGCTTTTGCGACATCTGTATAATTCATTTACCACCCGCTAAAAATTTCATGGATGAGTTATAGCACAATCTGACGACAAACAGCAAAAAACCTTGATTCAGCTGACAGCGGGGGGAATGTCGATTGAATTCCCTGTATCCCGCATCAGAGTGCTGCGATTTTTTTTTGTAAAATAAATATGGTGACGCAAAGCGTAAAGCCCGACATACCAGCCTAATCGTGAGTCGAGTTGTCAGTCAATGGCGGCAGACCATCTTCATCAGTAACCTCCACCAATGCATCGGCTTCGGCAACTTCGGCGGCTTCAGCGGCGCCCGGCTGATTTCTCTGGTTATACCAATCGATGACCATTGACTTGGCCATTTCGATAGAGTGATTATTCAAGCGTTTAAAGCACTGCAGCAAATCCATGTGCAAAGTCGACGTTTCGATCGACTGCACCTTATGCTGGAAAACACGGCGCATGTGTGCTGTGCGCAGCCTTTTAACCAGAACTTCAAAAGTTCGTTCCGATTTCATAACACGGTCAGCCTGTTCATTGCTGTGCGTAGCAAAAGCATTGATGATCAATTTAAAATTTTCGTTAGAACGATCAAACATGCCAAGCAGCTCACGAAAGCCTTCTTCTGAGAAACGAATCTCTTCGCGGGCCTTAGCACGGGCAAAAGGCACGATAATCTTGTGAATAAGATCTGCCTGCCCCTCAAGTTCGTTAATTATAGACATGTAGCGCATCATTACGCCGGTCTGCTCTTCGGTCAGTGTTTCTTCAGACAGCGTCGACAAATATTTGGTGATCTCATACTGCGCGGTGTCCACCTTGTCTTCACGGAATGAGACCTCCTGGATCGTTTCTTCCCGGCCGTAAGAAATCATTTCCGGCACTTTTTCCATCATAAACTCGACGTGGCCGGCCATGCGCAGAATCTCGCGCGCCACATTTCCCAGCGCCAGTTCTGGAGATTTGAGCAGGCTTCCAGAAAGATACTTGGTCTTGACTGAGCGTGTAACTTCTTCCTGCGATTCTTCCGGTATCATCATATGGGTAAGTTTTATTATCTGATCATAAAAGGGAAACATCACCAGCATTTTCAGAATTGCCGAAATCATGTGCGCATTCGCAACTTCGCGGGCAGCCGAAGAAGAGAACGGAGCCGTGCACCAGACCACGAAATCGCTGAACGGAAGCGTCTGATAAAGAAATGGTAGAAAGATGACCGTGCCAATAATGTTATAAAGAACATTCAGCAGTGCAGTCTTCTTGGCGGCCGCTGACGCACCAAGTGCGGCGATCCAGCCAGTGATACAGGTGCCGGTATGTGCTCCAAGAATCAGCGGGATCGAAGCATGCAGAGTTATCAGCCCCTGACTGGCAAACACCACGATAAGACCTATAGTTGCACCACTGCTCTGAATGAGGGCGGTAAACAGCATCGAGCCAATAATAGCACTGATTGGATAGTTACCGAAAGAAAGAAGCATCTCCCTGAACGCCGGAAAGCTACGCAAAGGCGCCATGGATATGCTCATAATTTTCATGCCATAGAAGATAAAGCCAAATCCCATGATAATATCGCCGGCATAAACTGTTGTCTTGTTTCGCGAATATTTGAGCAAAAAGCCAATACCGATCATCAGTAATGCAAAATGCGAGATTTCAAAGGCGATCAACTGAACCGTAATGGTCGTGCCAATGTTGGCGCCAAAAATAACCGAAAGAGTCTGGCTGATTGTCATCAGCGAAGCATTAACAAAACCGACCAGCATAACTGTTGTCGCCGAACTGCTTTGCGTAACCGCAGTAACCAGAATGCCGGTTAAAACGCCCATATAGCGATTATTGGTAAACGTGCCCAGAATCGACTTCATCTTCTTGCCGGCGATCTTCTGAAGGCCATCGGCACCGAGGTTCATGCCGAACAAAAACATTCCCAGTCCGCCGAGCAGACCAAAAACCAGATACATTACCCAGTTTTCTTCATTAACGCCGAAGTCTATAAAGGCATAGATTTCCGGCTTGTCGCGCAATTGCGCCATAATACGATAGTTTCCCGCTTCTGTCAGTGCAAATGGCGCGATCCTGGCGATGCCAATCGGATCCGTTACCAGGCTTAAAACCGGCAATTTAAATGCTTTTGCAGAAGAAGGACGATTCACCAGCACCAGATCAATAATGCCGCCAACAACCGGGTTCTTATCGGCATCAAGAAGCTTAAGTTCAATTATCTTGCTATCGTTGTAAGCGAGTATTGCCTGCTCATTACCATCGACAATGGCAATCCGCATGGAAGGGGTCGCCAGAGCTACAAGGTCTACAGTAGAAGTTCCTGCCATGACAGAAGGACTGACAAGAACTGAGAGAATCGCGAATAGAAAAACTGATATAAAAAGTCGGTGTGCAAACATTCCTGTTTCCTCGATGTTTTGTTTCTGGTAAACATTTATTGTATAAGAGTGTAGCGCGGCTTGTCAAATATAATTTATGCACAAATTAATGTATGGCAAGCAACAGATTGATTATCAGGCTGGAAAGATAAAAAAAATCTGCAATATTTTTTTTGCGGCTGTGCTATTTACGTTGCGACGATAATTTGGTATAGTTGTAAAATATTGTTAGATATCCAGGAGGAATTTATTAATGCGACGAGGATTCATTTTTCTGCTTTGTGCCATGTTTATGTTTAGCTCTGCATTTTCTCTGATGGCTACTGACATGCCTGACAGCGGCAGCGACGATGGTAGCGGCCCATACACCGACTCTGACCCGGCTCCAGACTCAGGACCTGACTCTACCGACTCCGGTGACAGCTGGGACAGTGGTAGCAGCGGCGGCGACAGCGGCGGCGTTCTTTTTTAATAGCAACAGCTCGCAACAAGAGGCTGTCTCAGAACCTTATGAGACAGCCTCTTTTCTTATGCCCGAAAACTAAAACTCAGGTTGGCTTACTGTCGAGTCGAAGATAAACCTTGTAACCTGTTTGTCTGACTTGTGCTGCCAGAAAGCGATTAAGTTTGTACCCTTCACGACAGATCGCCATGATGTTAGCCTTACAGATACAGGACATCAAAGTAGTATCAGGAGAGAATCAGTATGAAAAAATTCGTAATTATGACCTTTTGTTTTTTCGCCATCTTCATCGCATTGAGCAGCAGCGCTGAAGCCAGCCTTTATCTCAGTTCAGGCAAGTATACGTTCAACGTTCAAGTAAGAAACAGCAGTTTTAAAGATGTTCCCCAGGCTAGAGGCCGGGTTTATTTATCTGGTAATTCAGCACGCATAGAGGTCGAAGCTGACGGCTACCGCTCAGGCTACGAATACGTATATCTGAGAGACAATGTTACCAGCTATTATGCGCAAGTTCGCCTCGACGAGCCGACTGTCTGGGTCAACATACTCGACAACGCTAACCAGCAGATTGCCAACAGCAATGTTTCTTACACTTCACAGAGCATGTATTGGGGCGATGAATTCGGTATGCGCGGCTACTTCCCGATTACGGGATTCGAAAAGCTTACAGCATATGATCTCAGAGTAACTGTGAACAATATGTATGCCTTTGCCCCCCGCGTTTATCTTACACGTAGCGGCAACAACTGGAACTTCGAAGTCGTTGTGAAACGCCGCGACATGCATAGCACGTTTTCAAATAGATTCGAAATTATCGCACGCCGCGACCCGGCGACAGAGACTGCGCCAACGGCCTATCTCATCGCCATGACCGAAGACTATGTCGAAAACATGACCAGAGCAACTCAGACCCGAGACCAGGAAGAAATCATCTTGTTGCAAAGTCGTCTGGAATCCAGCGCAGTTTATCTGCTCAGCGTTTTTGCCGCCATCGACAACGAAACCCGCAGCCAGATAATTTCTCTACTTCCCGCAGGCAGTCCGCTCGCCCGCTCACTTAACTCAATAAACCAGTTCGAAAACCTGCATAAATAATTTCGCAAATAAAAACCGGGCGATCGCAAATGCGATCGCCCGGTTTTTATCTAAATTGATAACTCAGTAAATACGATGCGCCTTGATATATTTTTCCTGCATGTCGAGAAGTTTATGCAGAGTAATGCCAACTTCTTTTTCGTGATCAAACATGCTTACGAATTCGTCCGCAACCGTTCTGGCTTCGGTCATATCTTTTTCAGTGCTGATTTCTGATACGATCTTGCAGATAATCATTCTGGCCTTTTCGATTTCGCGATGGCATTCTTCAGGGCTGACAACCGGAGGATAGGAAGAACCCATACTTTCACTCAAAACAGCCTCAAGAGATGACCACATCCACATATTCTGTCTGAGTGTCGGCACATCAAGAGCCATTGCTGAACTAGTCAGTGCTACCATCATCACAACTGCAAAAACTATCATGCTTTTTCGAAACATTATTTTGTCTCCATTATCATTGATTTAGCAAGTTGTCGATTAGCAAAAAACATGCCACATCCAAAACACGCTTCTTAAGTCAGGATACAGAGACGTGAAAAAAAAATTGCCAGTTATTTACCAACCTCCTGCTAAAACCTTGCCAGAAAATAATCACACGACCGCCGCGCTCTAACTTTTATAACCTAGCAGCAAAATTTCAACTGTGGTAAATTCAATAAAAACATATGAAACTCGAAAGGAAGCAGTAGTGAACAAGCTTGCTGATATCGGCCTGATTGGCCTGGCGGTAATGGGCGAAAATCTCATCCTCAACATGGAAAGCAAAGGCTTTACTGTAGCCTGCTTCAATCGCAGCGTCGAGAAGGTCAATGCCTTCATACTGGGGCGCGGCAAGGGTCGCAACTTTATCGGATGCCACAATCTTATAGAGCTTGTAAACAGCCTTTCTACGCCGCGCAAAATCATGATAATGGTAAAGGCCGGACAACCGGTTGACGAACTGCTGACTGCCCTGCTGCCAATACTACAGCCGGGCGATATTATCATAGATGGCGGCAACAGCTATTACCCTGACACCGCTAGACGCTGCGTGGCGGCTGCCAAGGAAGGCATTCTGTTCGTCGGCGCCGGTGTTTCAGGTGGAGAAGAAGGCGCACTCAACGGCCCGTCTATCATGCCCGGTGGTGCGGCTGAAGCCTGGCCTGACATCAAACCTATCTTTCAGGCAATTGCCGCAAAAGTAGCTGACAATCAGCCATGCTGTGAATGGATTGGCCCTGATGGTGCCGGCCATTTTGTCAAGATGGTTCACAATGGCATTGAATACGGCGATATGCAACTGGTATGCGAAGCCTATCACTTGATGTCACAGGGCGTGGGAATGACTGCCGGTGAAATGCAACAGGTTTTCAGCTCATGGAACCAGGGCATTCTCGATTCCTATCTGATTGAGATAACCGCAGATATTCTTGGCAAATCAGATACCGACACCGGTCGCCCGGTTGTCGATATAATTCTTGATGCGGCTGGTCAGAAAGGCACGGGTAAATGGACTTCACAGGTTGGTCTTGATCTCGGAGTCGCGATTCCGCAAATCGCCGAAGCTGTATTTGCGCGCTGTATTTCGGCAGTAAAAGACGAAAGAATCGCCGCCGGGCAGGTGTTGAATGGCCCACATGGCGGGTTCAGCGGCGACCGTGAAGCATTTCTGAATCAGCTGCACGATGCCGTTTATGCGGCTAAAATATGTTCGTATGCCCAGGGTTTTCAGCTACTGCGCGCCGCATCACAGGAATACAACTGGCAGCTCAATTTTGGCGAAATAGCTTTGATGTGGCGGGGTGGCTGCATTATCAGAGCACGCTTTCTTGACGATATCAAGCAGGCATTCAGTGCCAGACCGGAGTTACCAAACCTGTTGCTGGCATCATTCTTTAGCGAAGCACTCGCGAAAGCTCAGCGATCATGGCGTAATGTAATTAAAACAGCTATCGATCTTGGTATACCGACACCGGCAATGAGCACTGCCCTCACCTACTACGACAGTTACCGCTGCCAGCGGCTGCCAGCGAATCTGCTACAGGCAATGCGTGACTACTTCGGCGCACATACTTACGAACGCATCGACCGGCTTCGTGGCGAATTTTTCCATACTAACTGGACGGGCAAAGGCGGCAACACCGCTTCAACCAGTTACAATGCCTGAAGAGCAATGATACTGTGCCAATAATAGTCCTTGCGGTCTTAGAAGTAGCAGCTTACGTGGCAAATTTGTTTACGACTAGACCTTAAATACGAAAAGGCAAAAAGAGTGAAAGCTACATGGATTGTGAATATAATTGTCAGCCTGACAATCACAGCCGTAGTCTCACTTCCAAATTTTCGGGTAAAAGGTGATGCCTGGCTTGGTTGCTCTCGCTGCAGCAAGAAATTAACAATAATGATAAATGATTATAATGACGAGCAAATCCGTGAGAAAAGCGGAAAACCTCTTTTTTCGATTTTTACTGAATCCGAAAAAAACCTGACCATGTTGCGCTCAACTTTTCCAGATTTTGAATTTGAGCATGGGGATGAAGAATGCAATTATGGAACTATCGGAGATTTCAGTGATTTAAACAATTATGGTCAAATTGTCTGTGCTGCTCATGGTGGCAAACTTGTAGATACAGATACAAAAGAATTGGCCGCTACTTTTTACTCTCCCTATAAAGGCCAGTTTGTAACACAAGATTTGCCAACTTCTTGGGATGTCGGTAGAATTGCGAGGTTTAGACAGTATAGATTCGCTACGATGCTTTCTGTTGCGGTATTTTTAGTAATTTCACTATCGTTAAGAGCCATCTATAATTTTGCTGCCAAATCTTTTAGTTCCTGCATATCATCTACTGGTAAAGAAGACTAGACAGTTTTGCATTCTGTTTAATTTATGATTAACTTTTTGCAACGAGTTAATGCCAGCCGGTTAACCAGCTGAATAGTCCCAAACAGGCTGCAAGTATGATACCCAGCTTTACAAGCTCAGCCTGGTAAGTCTGGTGCTCTTCTTTTACAGCATTCAGATCAAGCATATTCGCGCGCGCGCGCTGTTCCTGCTTTAGCTTTTTCATCGGCTTTAGAAAATCAGTATTCTTGTGCCGCTCGGCAAGTGTGTCCGGCTCGATAAGCCTATGGGGTTTTCCACGCTCCTCTGGCGTCAGTTCGCTATCTTCGCTCATGGGTTGAGTTTGATGCGCCGAGTACCCAGTGGAACCATATCAAGATCGTATGCCAAAGCGTATTTACTCAGAGCTTCAAGTATTATTGCGACTGAGAATGCCTGTGAACGCCAGTGGGCCAGATCCCAGAATGAAGCCGCAAAAAACAGACCAGACATCCAGGTCGCGCATTTGCCGTCCGGGGTCTTGAATTTTCCTTTTGTTTCAGGGTTTTTCGGCTTTTTCCAGGTGCATTGTCGAAGCAGATAATCTATGCCTGAGCGCAGAGCCATGTCATACTCTTTTTCGAGGCCAATTTCAGTGGCATTGCTGCGCCCGATATTAATCAGCGAAATTACCGCCAGTCCGGTTGCAAGGTGATCACTACGGTCATCGCCACCCGGGAAAGCTCCGCGGCGGGTCGGGTTCTTTCTACCCCATTCAATCTGTGCCTTGAGCAGATCGCGCAGAATATATTGCATGGCCGCTTTCATTTCAGGCTCACGCGCATTGCCGTCTCGATACGCACGGCTTGCACTGTAAGGAAATATCATGTTCTGCGGATAATAGAGCCCAGCTTCGGGCCAGGCATGGGTTTCAGCAGCCTTCTTAATCAAACGGGTGCATTCAGCATAGCCGGGCAGATTCCTGCTGCCGGTAAGCGCCATGGCAAACAACACATTCGAATTGACCACCACGTCAACGTTATTGACTCCCATAGGAATTATGCCAGTCTCCGGGCGATCAAACACAGGCTTGGTTTCGTCTTTCATCCAGGTCAGGAAAGCACCGGAATCTTTGCCCTTCCAGCCATCACGACCATCCTCGTGTTCACGATTAACATCGCGATATTCTGAAATCTGAAGCAGCGCGGCATGATCAGGAACAATACCTGAGTCAGGAAAGCGCTGATTAAAGAAATGCTGGATAGCAACAGCTGTTGACGTATCGTCAGCGTCATTTGGAATGTTAAACAAAGCATCCGCGCCTGTAGGATTGTTTTTTTGATCAAGACAAGCTTCCAGCCAGTATTTTGGCGGAGTCTGTTGTCCTTTTGCCAGCATAGCAAATAACTTGGCGAATTTAGGGTTCAGGTAAGCCTTCGCAAGGAATTCCAGTTGCGAAACCGGAATATTGAAGGGTCCGGTGCGCGGCGCTGTGCCACGAACACCAGGCAATACAGCCCAGAAATTGTAAGCTGTATCTCGTTTAAAACTCTGAATATTCTGCATGGCCTGGCGCAGCATGCTGCTGATGTGCTGTTGTTCCGGTGCCAAAGCACATTCATCGAACAGAAACAAAGGGTAACAGATAAAAGCTGTCATGAACAGACTTGAATCCTGAACAGCTGCTGGAGATCGACCTTTAAAACCGAGCTTATTCGGCATGAAATGGATATAACTGGCCCATTCGCCGCTACGATTACGGGCAACCAGATTTTTAGGAGCTGGCAGACCGATATTTTCACGAAAAGGAATATTGAAGCTGAGAAGAGTATTGCAGCCATCGCCTTCGTCAGAACTGTCATATTCGCACGAAAGCTTACCGGGACGGGGTCTAACTTGACGATCTTCAAGAAATGCCAGAGCACCAAGAATTGTCTGAGATAAATTCTTGTTGGCCATACGTTCGGCCATGACTTTCTCGACAAGACCCTCATTGCCGGCCAGAGCAAAGTCAGTCGCCGCCAAAACGATCAGAATAGCCAGGACAGCACATACACGAATTCTCATAAAATCCCCCTCAGTCCGTAATACTTTATCCAGTATAACCCAGGCGGCCCCACCTGCCAAGCCGGCAAAGTTTCAGCTGGACAGAAGAGCGCGGCGGCGCATTATGGCGTAAATCACGGCCGAAATGAAACAGCTGGTACCGCCTAGAACCATAGCGGTAGTAGTTGAAGTATAGGTCGAAAACCAACCCATGAATAGGCTGCCAATCGGCGACATACCGCTGAAACACATCATATATATACTCATAACCCGACTCAGCATGCGCTTTTCAGCCACAGTCTGCAACAGCGTATTACTCGCAGACCATCCAAAAACAATGCAGAAACCCATCAGCGCGCATAACAGCAGAGAAATCGTCAGATTTCTTGAAAATGCCAGCGCAACTGTCAGCAGACCATAAGAACCAAACGCTGCCGGCGGCAACCTCTCAATGCCCTCGACATTTTTGCGCAACGCCAGTTTAAAAGCGCCAACAACCGCGCCCACTCCCATCGCCGAAACAAGCCAGCCAAGGGTTGTTGCGTCGCCACCAAGATGTTGATCGGCAATTACCGGCATCAGCACCATTTGAACCGACATACCCATCAGACTCATAACGGAAATAAGTATAAATGCCGGAAAAATAACGGGATGCGACGCTGAATATCTGAAACCCTCTATAATTCTGGTTTTAAAGCTCTCGGATGGCGCACGCTCTGCCGACTCAGAAGCAATTTTCATCCGAAACAAAACCCATGCCATCGGCAGAAAAGAAAGACTGTTCATCAGAAAACAGGGAGCTTCGCCCAGCTTCGCGACAACAAGTCCGGCCAGGGCCGGACCAACCAGGCGTGCAAGGTTAAAGGATATCGAGTTGAGTGCGATTGCATTCGCCAGCATTTTCTTGTCTTCGACCATATCAGAAACGAACGCATGTCGGCCGGGCATATCGAAAGCATTGACGAGACCAAGCAGCAAACTGAGCACAAGCAGCCAGTTCACATTGATAAGTCCGCTATAGGTCATTGCCGCCAGAAACATTGCCTGCGCAAAACCCAGCAACTGGGATGCTACAAGAATTTTGCGGCGCGAGCCAGAATCAAGCAGCGCGCCGGCCCACGGCATAAGCAGAAACGAACTGAACCAGCCGAAAAAAGTTACTATACCGAGCCAGCTCGCGGATCCGGTCAATTTATAGACCAGCCAGCTCATCCCGAGCCGCTGCATCCATGTACCGAGAGAGCTTATCGAGTTTGCGACAAAATAACGCCGGTAATTGAAGTTCTGCAGCGCAATAAAAGTTTGTTCGAGATTAATCCGCATTGTTTGTCCCAGTAATATGCGCTTGCAAAAGGCGTAATGACAACAGCAAAATTGTTAAGCACAAGATAATTTATTTGATCGACATTTGCAAACAAAGCATTTTAAGATATCAGTAGCTTCACTAAGGCAAGAAATGCTGCAAAATTGTTATATACATGAAATTCTCCTCCAAAAACAGACTGGCAATTATCACAATAAGTCTGGCAGGCGACTTCGGGAGCTTTTTCTGACAAAAAGAAAGAGTATTTTTTTGTGAAACCTTTTAGACCAGCAACTTATATTTGCAGACTTTTTTTGATAACTGCCGCGTTTTGGCTCCTGACAGGTATCGCCACAGCAAAACAGCTTCATTTTACAGTCCTGCACACCAGCGATGAGCACTCAAGCCTTCTGCCAGTGCCATTTATCAATTACCATATGGGTGAGCGAGATTTTGCATCCGGAGGGTTTGCCAAACTTGCTGCGTTGGTAAAAGAAATTCGCGCACAACAGGCAGACACCCAGGTGCTACTACTTTCTTCCGGTGATTTTACTGGCGGCACACCTTTTTCGTGGCTGATTCTGAAAAACCAGTCATCAGAGCTCGAAATAATGCGACGCCTTGGTTACAATGCAACAACCATTGGCAACCATGAATTCGACTATGGCCCACAGATTCTCGCCGATTACCTGCTAAGATCCGGCTCGACCACTAATTCGCTGCCGGTGATAGCATCGAATCTGGTTGCCCCGGAAAATCACGATTTAAACAGAGCCGGCATCAGAAAAAATCTGCTGCTAAGTCTCAGCAATGGACTCAAAGTTGGCATATTCGCACTTTTCGGCAAAGGTGTCCACCGGGTATCGCCTGATGCAAAGCCGGTCAATTTTAGCGATCAGCATAAAACCGCACAAGAACAGATAATTGCCCTCAAAACCGCAGGCGCTCAGGTGATTATAGCTCTCACCCACTCTGGCATTAACGAAGACCGCGAGCTTGCTGCGGCTGTGCCTGGGATCCATCTGATTCTTGGCGGGCACGATCACCTGCAGTTTGAAAAACCCGAGCAGATAGAAAATACCTTGATCATGCACAGCGGCTACTACCTGCAAACCATGGGTCAGCTTGATCTAGCATGGGATTTGGAAGAACAGAGGCTAAAACTGTGCAATCAGTTAACCAAAGCGCCATTGCTGCACCATATTGATTCCAGCATCAAAGAGGATGCCGAAATCGCTGGCATTGTTAATGGGTATCTGTCGTTACTCGACGAATTTATCGCAACTTTTACGGAGAGTGAATTTACTGACTCGCGGCAAATTATTGCCAGATCAGACTTCGTGCTTGCGCGCGGCGAGGCGTTTTCAGAATCTACCGTTGGCAACTTCATCACTGATGCCATGCGCTTCGAAACTGAAAAAGTGACCGGTGAAAAGGTCGATTTTGCAATTCAGGCCAATGGCACAATCAGAGGTAGCTTGTTGATCGGCAGTGGCAAAGATAACGCGGGAAAAATCTGCCTTTTTGACCTGATCAGTATCAGCTCTATGGGCTGTGGCCCGGATCAAAATCCAGGCTATCCACTGGTTTCGCTTTATTTTACCGGCGAAGAAATCTACAAGCTGCTCGAAATTTCAGCTTTACTACCGCAACTTTGGGGCGACATCTATTTTTTGCAATATTCTGGACTGCGCTACAGCTATGATCCGCGAAGAACATTCTGGATAAAGCAACTGCCATTTATCAACAAGCCACTTCCAGCCTACCGTAGCATCCTTTCGGCAGAAAAATTGGCGACAAGTGGCACATTGTCAGCAGAAAACGTCTATACTGCTCTTGATTCCAGCAGAGACAAGCTTTACCACCTGGTAACCACACGCTATCTTGCTGCCTACCTGCCAATGATCGGCACCCGCCTGCCACGGCTCAAACTGACCATCAAAAACAAACAGGGGCAGCCTGTCAGTCTCGACGACACGATTATTCGCGACAAAGGCCGCGAATTCAAAGTATGGGAAGCCACTACCCGTTATGCCGCGTCTTTTGCCAGAGGAACTGATGGCTTGCCGATCATACCAGAACGCTATCGCAAAACTGAAGGACGCATTACTGTGGGCAAAGGGTCATGGCTCTGGCTCTGGCCAATCGTTACCGGTATTACAGCCATGCTGATTCTATTGCTGCTTGCCTGTCATTTCCTGCGCCGACGCAGATCAAAAAAACCGTCATCGCCTGATACACAGTAAACAGGCAATGACAGATTATTTTTTGCAGCGGGATATCTATTAAAGGCAGAGTTCCAGGATCTGTCGGCTGGCCTCAAGATTAACGTCACCCTTTTCGCCAAGCTTGATCATCTGATGCGACTTAAGCTGAGCAACTACTTTCTCTACGCCTTCTGGGCCGATATTGTAATCGCTAAGCCTTGTTTTAACGCCAAGCGCATCAAAAAATTCGCGGGTCTTTCTTATCGCTTCTGCTGCCTGATGTTCCTCGTTGCCTGACTTTATGTTCCAGACACGGCGGGCAAACTGCGACAACTTGTCGCGCTTGGCTTCTTTGCGCAAAGTGAGATTGGCAGGCAGTATTATCGCCAGAGTTACGGCATGATCGAGCCCATAAAGCGCGGTCAGTTCATGACCGATCATATGTGTCGACCAATCCTGTGGCACGCCCATACCAATAAGGCCATTTAAAGCCAGTGTCGCGCACCACATGATGTTAGCTCTGACTCCATAATTCTCGGGATCCCTGAGAGCCACCGGTCCTTCCTCAATCAGGGTCTGCAACAACCCTTCGGCAAATCGATCTTGAACACATGCGTGCGCAGGCTGGGTCAGATACTGCTCGGCAATATGTACAAAGGCATCGATTATGCCGTTAGCAATCTGGCGTGGCGGCAAAGTATAGTTCTTTAGCGGAGCGAGCACCGAGAAAAGTGGGTAAACCT
>Ga0180007_10002148_pt1 | contig 24203 bp, 21 predicted proteins | sample MM_PC_MetaG_FD_121122 | JGI IMG/M metagenome (GOLD analysis project Ga0180007, IMG submission 121122) | Groundwater microbial communities from the Aspo Hard Rock Laboratory (HRL) deep subsurface site, Sweden - MM_PC_MetaG | ecosystem: Environmental > Aquatic > Deep subsurface > Groundwater... | reverse complement strand
GACAAGACAAACACCTATGGGGCTGTTTTTTTCGGCACCAGCACCCACGCAGCCTATGAAGCATTTGAACGGCTCAGGCCTCAGGATATCATCATAAATACCTTACGGCTCCGGGGGTTCCCTTTTCAGGATGAGGTGACAGCGTTTATTGACAGGCATAAACACATCTTTGTCATCGAACAGAACCGGGACAGCCAGATGCGCACCCTGCTGATCAATGAGTGCGGCATCTGCCCGGATAAACTGCTTGCCATAACCAATATCGATGGAATGCCTATCACTGCAACCCATATCACTCATTCCATAGGAGAGATACTCATATCCAGCACATCACCCGGAGTACCCCCCCTTAAAGGAGGTGTCAAATGAAGTCCCGCCGTCCCGTGTTCCGTCATCCTGATCTTCCCAGAAATGACCTTGGGTATACCCGGCAGGATTATGAAGGGCTTGACTCTACTCTCTGTGCCGGATGTGGCCATGATTCCATCAGTAATGCCATTATCCAGGCCTGCTATGAACTTTGCCTGGAACCCCACAAGGTGGTCAAAATGTCCGGTATTGGATGCTCCTCCAAGACGCCTGCTTATTTTCTGGGAAAATCCCATGGGTTCAACTCGGTCCACGGCCGGATGCCTTCCATTGCCACTGGTGCCAACATGGCCAACAGGGATCTTGTGTATCTGGGTGTGTCAGGTGACGGGGATACGGCTTCCATTGGTATGGGGCAATTTGTTCACATTGCCCGGCGCAACGTTAACATGACCTATATTGTCATGAACAATGGCTGTTATGGTCTTACCAAGGGACAAGACTCTGCAACGTCTGACAAGGGGTCTGCCAGCAGGAAAGGGCGGCCAAATCCATTTGAATCCATTGATCTGTGTGAACTGGGGATTCAACTGGGTGCCGGGTTTGTGGCCCGGGGATTTTCAGGGGACAAGGAGCAGCTGGTTCCCCTTCTCAAGGCGGCCATTGCCTATAAAGGTTTTGCCCTGGTGGATGTCATCTCTCCCTGTGTGACCTTTAATAATACAGCCACCTCCACCAAGAGCTATCAGTGGGTCAGGGACCATATGGAAGCCACTGCCACCTTTGACTTCATTCCCGCAAGACAGGAAATCACCACCCAGTATGAACCAGGGACAACACAATCTGTGACCCTGCATGATGGCGGGGTTATCCATCTGCACAAAAGCGAAAATTCCGTTGATATCACCAAAAGGCGGTCTGCCATTGATGCACTGGAATTCCACCGGGAAAAGGGGTGTCTTCTCACGGGAATCCTCCATCTGAATGAGGCGCTTAAAGAGACTCACGATATTCTTGAAACCACTGACAAACCGATGAATTCATTGACGGAAAAACTATTGTGCCCGGGTAATCAGACACTTCAACAGATCGTTGAAAAATACAGATGATGTTCAGGCACCCGTAACATAAATATATTTCCAAAACAGGACGCAGATAGCCCCAGATGAGTATTCCTGAAAATCTGTGTTAATCTGCGTTCTTTTTGGATGACAGCAGCACTGGATTAGATTATTGCCGGTTTCTCTTATAAAAATAAATCACTACCAGCAGACGGGCTTTTTTATGCCCAAGGCTTTTGCCGGAATGGGGGACACAGGAATCAAAGTAAATATTGTCACCCTGCTCTAGAATATATTTTTTTTTACCATATAAGAATTCCAGACGGCCTTCCATGACATATATGAACTCTTCGCCCTCGTGGGAATACATTTTTGTGATCTCCCAGGGCGAATAGATGATAAATGGCTCCATGTTTTTGCCTGGTTTATTTGCACCAAGGATTTCATAGTCATAGCCTGAAAGCTGGGAGGTTGCTTTGATGATGGTGCTCTCACTGTTTTTTTGAAAACTTATTCTGATATCATTTAACGGTTCAACATTTTCTTCAAAAATACTGGTCACCTCAAGCCCCAGCGCGCCCGCTATTTTATTCAATGTGGAGTAGGGCGGTGCTTTTTGAGACCGTTCAACCTTTGACAGGTATCCTTTTGTAAGACCTGTCAGGGTTGCCAGTTTTTCCAGGGTAAGATGCTTTTGTTTTCGAAGTTTTTTAATATTTCTGCAGATTGTTTTCTCATCCATGGATTTGGTCTTTTAAAAAATTAAGTTGACTAATTACCGTAAACAACCTTTGGAAGCCAGGTAACAAGGCTTGGCCAGATGGCGATGATGGTTAATCCAACCAGCTGCAGAAAGACAAAGGGAATAATGCCCTTATACACATCGATTGTGCTGATTTCCGGTGGACAAACGCCTTTAAGATAAAAAAGTGAAGGTCCAAAGGGCGGGGTCATAAACGATGTTTGCAGGTTTACGGCAAACATGATGCCGAACCAGAGCGGGTCATACCCATAATCAATCACAATGGGCGCTATGATGGGGATATGAATGTAGGTGATTTCAATAAAATCGAGAAAGAAACCCAGAATAAAGATAAAAATCATGACCATGGTGACCAGCTGCCATCCGCTCAGATTCATACTGGCAATAAATTCCCTGAGCAGATCATCACCGCCAAGACCGCGAAAAACAAGGGCGAAACAAGTGGCACCCATGATGATGATAAACACCATGCAGGTCATTTGAATGGTTCCTTTTGCAACTTCATGAAGTAATTTAAACGACAGTTTTCTGTTCATTGCCGTCAGAATAACCGCACCAACCGCTCCCATGGCACCGGATTCTGTGGGGGTGGCAATGCCGGCAAAAATGGTTCCAAGCACAGCAATAATGAGAAATAAAGGGGGTAAAAGGGCTTTAAAAATCTTTAATATAAAGGTCCTATCAAAAACAGCCCCTTTTTCCTTTGCTGCCGGGACATGTTTTGTCCCAAAAAAGGTGGAGACCCAGATAAAAAGGCAGTATAAAGTAACCAGAATCATACCCGGTATCACAGCCCCAATGAACATATCGCCGATGGGCACTTCCATCACAGGTCCCAAAAGCAGTAACACAATGCTGGGCGGGATGATCTGGCCCAGGGTTCCAGAGGCTGCCACCGTGCCTGAAGCAAAGGATTTTGAATACTTGTGCTTGAGCATGGTGGGCAAAGACATCAATCCCATGGTCACAACGGTCGCGCCGACAATGCCCGTGGATGCGCCCAGTAATGCGCCGACAACGATAACTGAAATGGCAAGCCCGCCCCTGACATTCCGGAAAAGTTCTTCCATGGTTTCCAGCAATTCCTTTGCAAGACCGGATCTTTCCAGGGCAAGTCCCATAAAGACAAACAAGGGAACTGCCATGAGCATGGTATTGGTCATTACTCCCCACATGCGCAGGGGCAAAAGGTCAAAAAAGCTGGGATGCAACCCGATAAGACCAAAAAGGAAGGAAACCCCCATCATCGTGAAGGTGACGGGGAATCCCCCCATTAAGGCAATGGTCAATACCAGGAAAAGCCAGGCAGCCAGATAATCAGCAATCCAAAATGGTAAATAATCAATGAGCATTTGATCTTCCCGTAATATGTGGGGTCAGGCTTCGCGTATTGTCGTTCTTGTGTTCAATAACGAATACGCGAAGCCTGACCCCGTCTGCAAGGACTTGAGACCGAAAGTTGAGTATCTTATTCATCTTCCAGAGGTTTTCCCAAAAGAATAAAAGCGCTTCTTATACACAGCAGGAGTCCTTGAATCAACATTAAAACATACCCTGTGGGCAATGTGGCCTTTAATAAAAATCTGGCTGGAATGCCGCCGGGATCAATGGAAACTTCTCCGATTTCATAGGCCACAATAACCCATGGAATGGTTGTGGTCAAAACCACATAACATGACGGAATCAATAAAAACAGGACTCCGAAAAGATTAATCAGCGCCTGTTTTTTCCTGTCCATGAGTGAATAAAAGATATCCACACGGACATGTCCCTCATGCAGCAGTGTATAGCCTGCACCCATCAGAAAAATAAATGCAAACACATGCCATTCCAGTTCAGCCATAAACACAAAACTGGTATTAAACGCATACCGTAAAACCACATTGGTGAAGATGACCAGAATGAAGATAAAAACCGCAGATGTAACAATCACACTGCCGATCCATTCATTGATTCGATCACAGAAAAGGACTGCTTTTTTAACAGATTCCATAAATTTACGCCATTGTGTTCCAATACACTTTTTCTGACATTTTTCCCCAGACAGCTGTTTTTGCCTGGAAGGCTATATAATCTTGATGCACTTTTAAGGCAAACGGGTCTTTCTGGGATTCTTCTTCAATCACTTTTTTGGATATGATTTTTAGTTTTTTCAATATATCTTCAGGATATACCTGTACATCTACATGGTGCTCCTTTACCAGGGTGTCCAGGGCGGCACCGCTCTGGGCATCAAAAGCCGCCAGGGTTCTGATATTAATATCAGCGGCGGCAATATCAAGAATGCGCTGAAAATGCTTGGGCAGGTCATTGTATGCTTTCTTGTTAAAGAAGATATCCAGTGTGGGGCCTTGTTCATGCCATCCCGGAGTGTAGTAATATTTAGCGACTTTATAGAGCCCGAGCAATATATCATGGACTGGGCCTACAAATTCAGCCGCATCTACCACGCCTCTTTCCAGAGCTGGGAAGATTTCACCCGGCGGCACAAACACGGTTGTGACGCCTACCTCGGAAAGAACTTTTCCCGCAATACTGCCGATGCGCATTTTCAAACCCTTAAAATCTTCCAGGGAATTGATTTTCTTCATGTACCAGCCACCCATCTGCATGCCTGAGTTTCCGATAATCCGGGGTACAAGATCAAACCGGTCATACAATTCATTCATCAGGGTCTGGCCATTGCCCTCATAGAACCAGGCGTTGACTGACTGGGCATTCATTCCAAAGGGAATGGAGCCAAACCAGTTAAATGCCGTTGATTTTCCGGCCCAGAAATATGGAGACCCTGTACCCATCTGAACGGTTCCCTTGGACACGGCATCAAACGCGCCAGGAGGGGGGACCAGTTCACCACCGCCATAGAGTTTGATTTCAAACTGGCCGTCCGTCATCTGTTTTACATTCTCGCAAAACTGCTTTATCATGTCGAACATGATTCTGACTTTTGGATTCCAGAATGATGTGGCCGTCCATTGAATTTTCGGAGATGCAATGACTGCCGGTGCGCCAACGGTTAACGCCGTTGCAGCGGCTGCTGCCGTTGTGATACCTGCTTTTTTTAAAAACGTCCTTCTTTCCATGATTCCTCCTTTAAGATGGTTGATGAACTATATGGGACTTCTTTTTATGGGGACCATTTCAAATTTATCCCGGTAATACCTTAGCAATGCCTGTTAAGAACTGTCTGAAACAGGCAGGATATTTTCAGCAAACGGGATTATATACCCTTTGCCGTTTAAGCGTTCAATGTAATTGTCAATGGAATCTGTATATTTAAATCCCAGCGATTCCGTTTCACGTTTTGAAAAATCTGAAATCAGGGTGACATTAAATTGTTTCAGGATATCCATCACCCTGAATGCCACATATGATGGCATGTCAAAATTTTGGGTCAGTCGTCTGCCCAGTCGTTCAGGTTCATCCTTAAAGGTATTGAGAACAGATGAGAATGTTTCATTGCCCACACCCTGGGAACACTCGGCAACAAAGAGAATATTCCCCCCTTTTTTGACAATGTTGACCGCATTGAAAAGGGCTTTGGTGGATTGATATAACTGGCCGTCAGTTCTTTGGCCTCCGGCAGAAATCAGGGCAAAATCCCCTTTTTGGGGGACATGGATGCAACAGGCCTGGTCAAGTTTTTTACAACCGTCCAAGAATGTTTTGTGCAATGGGCCGACCTGGGCATGAAAAATATCACCGGTTCCATTTGCGGCAATGGCAGCATAGGTGCAGGTTTTATTGGTTAAAAACAGATCTGCTGCCTCATTCATGTCCTCATTAATGGGATTTCCCCAGATTTTTGCCTGGCGCACCATGGGGTGGGCTGAGCCATCTTTTCTCATGGCAAGAGAGTGGTTCTGCTGGATACTGTCATACCCTGCTATACCGGGAAAGATATATTTTCGCCCCCCCCCGAATCCGGCCAGCATATGATGGAGGATGCCGCCGAAGATGATGATATGGTCTGCTTCTACTGCTTCTTTTGTGATATAGAGCTGTGTTTTTTTATAGGTCTGTCCGATATGAACCAGGCGGTCCTGGTTCTTGTTTGCAGAATTGAGGATTTCAATGTTTTGAGAGCAAAAGGTTCCGGCAAGATGGGAGAACTGATCCTTTTCCATATCATCATGGGTCCCTAAGGCGATGATGATCTTGATATGATTCCGTGAAACGCCCAGGTCTAAAAGTGTTTTTATAATTTGGGGAACAAAAATATCTCCCCTGGCCCACAGCCGTGTATTATCAGGGATGATGACAGCAATCTGTTTGTGAATGATTCTGTCTGGCGCATGGATTTTTATTCCTTCTGAAATAATATGTTTGATCTGATCATGGCTGGTTATTGGAACATCTTTCCCAATAATGATATCAAATATCTTGTTGTCCGGTATATCTATATCAACCGAGGTCAGGCCTTTTTCCAGTTTGATTTTCATGGTTTTTTCAATGCTGAATGAATAAGGGTTAATGGGTGCAGCACCTGCAACCCGTCATCCGGATCCAGGTTGCCGGAAAGGTTCATCCTGCAGACCGGACAATCTGTGATCCATAGGGATGCCTTAACAGCTTTTGCGTTTTTGATTTTTTTGTCAATCATTTTTTTAGACACTTCAGGATATTCATAAAAAAAAGTGCCGCCACCACCGCAGCATTCATTTACATCAGAAGCTTGTTTATAATTTACAAAGGGCAGCTTTGACAATAGTTTTTCAGCAAGCGTATTTGATCCAAAACTATTTTTCGTGTGACAGGGGGCATGATAGGTAACAGACAGCTTGTCCGTGATATCGGGATCAAATTCAAGCAGGTCAAAATTCTGATCAATAAATGAGAGGGAATCAACTACCTTTGAGGAAATTTTGTTTGCCAGGGAAGGGTCTTGCCCCTTTTCTTCAATCATGCGCGGGTATTCATTTTTCAATGCTTCGCCACAGGTGGAACAGTCCACAACAACAGCATCGGCCGCATGGCTTTTTAATGTATTGATATTGGTGATGATATTTTTAAACGCCGTGTCCGAGGCGCCATGAAACAATAATGGAATGGAACAGCAGGTCTGGCCTTTGGGAATGATAATTTTATATCCCATGTGTTTTAAAATTCCAATAAAGGCAAAGCCTGTATCATCATACAAATAATTTGTGGCACATCCGGTAAAGTAAATAACGGTTCCGACCTGTCGCTTCCGGGGAAGGATAATCTCGTCATTGGCGTTTCGGAATGGGATGGAATTGAGTCGGGGAAAATTTTTCAAGGGGATGTTGCCAAGTTTGATGGTTTTGGCAAGACTGTCAGGCATAAATTTTAGTCCCGTTCTGGCAAGACCGGCGCCATATTTTATCCGGTATTCCCGGGCCAGAAGATAGATCAGCGCTTTGATGGCGGGTGCTTCCGGCTGGTCCTGTGCCATTTTTTTTCTCATTTCCATGAATTTTGAATAGTGATTGATCCCGGAAGGACAACTGGCAGCACATGATCCGCACATCAGACACTTTGATACGATCTCTTTTAACAAGGGAGAAGAAACAAGGCTGTTATTGTCATAGGCTTTAATCATCTGGAGCTTTCCCCGGGGGGATGCCTGTTCTTGTTTTAATATTTTATATACAGGGCAGACATTCAGGCATAGCCCGCATTTGCCGCAGTTTTGGAGTGGTTTTGGTGTCATGCAAATTTTCCAGTCGTATAATTTTTCCGGTCAAATAATTTTTCCGGTCACACAAATTTACCGGGATTAAGAATCAAATCAGGGTCAATGGCCTGTTTGATTTTTTTCATGAAATTCATGGTATCCTGATTCATCACAAGGGGCAGAAACTCGGCTTTGGCAAGCCCGATCCCATGTTCACCAGACAGGGTCCCCCCAAGCTTGGCCGCAGCCTGAAAAATGTCAGAAAAAGCGCTTTTAACTTTTTCCCATTCCACCTTGTCTTCCTTGTTGGCCGGAATCATGGGATGCATATTGCCATCGCCTGCATGGGCCAGGACGCCCACCTTCAGGCCATATTTGTCACCTATTTCCATAATTTGACGGATCATTAAAGGCACTTTGCTGACCGGAACGGTCACATCTTCAGTAACAATATCCGGTGCAAGCTTGGCAAACACACCATATGCAGACCGTCTTGCCGTCCAGAGTTTTTCCCGTTCACTGTCTGATGCAGCCTCCTGGATATGAATGGCACCATTTTGCCGGACTCGTTCAATGACCTTGTTCATCTCTTTTTCACAGGCTTCCTTTACCCCGTCAATTTCAATGATCAGTGATCCTTCGGCGTTTCTGTCCAGTCCCAGGTTTGCGGCATCTTCAATGGCGTTGAGGGTCATCTTGTCCATGAGTTCCATGGCAACGGGGATGATACCTGCGCCGATAATATCGGTTACAGATTTTGCCGTGTTATCAAGATTGTCAAAGGTTACCATCAGGGTTCGTATTGCTTCCGGCAGGGGTACGACCTTTAAGATTGCCTCAGTAACAATTCCCATTGTTCCTTCTGATCCGCAGAAAAGAGAAGAGAGCCTGTAGCCTGTGACATCTTTGACATTTCTACTGCCGAACCGGACGATGTCACCCGATGCCAGTACCACTTCCATGCCCAGCACATAATCAACGGTAACACCGTATTTCAAGCACCTGGGGCCTCCGGCATTCATGGCAATATTCCCGCCAATGGTGGAGGTATTCATGGAGCCAGGGTCAGGCGGATAAAAAAACCTGAATGGCAGCAGCGCTTTCTGGACATCGGCATTGACAACACCGGGTTGTACAATGATATACCGGTCACGGGTATTTATTTCCAGTATGGTGTCCATTTTTGAAAAACACAGCACAATTCCCTGTCTTATGGGAACAGATGCACCGCACAGGCTTGTGCCGGCACCCCGGCAGGTGACGGGAATTTTATATGTTGAAGCAATCTTTAACAGTTCTGACACTTCAGTCGTTGTTTCCGGAAAAAGAACTGCATCCGGCGCGGCCTCAACTACAAACGCATCATAGGCATAACAGGCGACCTCTTCGATCCGGTCAAGATATCGGTCTTTTCCTAGGATGTTAATAAATTGGTTTTTGACTTGGGTGTCCAGCATAAAAGGGTTTCCTTAAAAATAAGTGACGTAGGTAATGTTGAATTTAATCCAATGATATTGTTGTTGGGTGGAATGGCATCAAGATGTATCATAAGAGTTCAATAAATTAATAGTTTACTATTTGTCAACTTTTTTAAGAATAATTTTAAAAATATTTCCTTTTGATTGTCAGAAAAAAATGGACTGCTTGTCTGCAATGAATTCTATTTTTTCAATTAAGAAACGTTTTTTTGTTCTTGGACTATAGAATAACCTGTTGCGGCTGACAGACGTATCATATAATATGAAAATATTTTAATTCAACTTTCAGACCCGGCAGATTTGAATATAAGGAGTAAAAAATGGTATTGGTATTGAATATTTTATGGTTTATCTTTGGTGGCGGGCTTCTGGCATGGATTTTATGGGTTTTTCTGGGCTGCCTGCTTTACCTCACCGTCATCGGCATCCCCTTTGGCATTGCCGCCTTCAGGATTGCAGGGTTTGCCGCTTTCCCCTTTGGAAAAGAGCTTGTGGACTCCCGTGCCATTGGAGAGACAAGGATAACCGGTACAGGGCTTGCCAATTTTTTATGGATTATCCTTGCCGGGATCTGGCTGGCCATATCCCATATCGTTGCCGGTGTCAGCCTGTGTCTGACCATCATCGGGATCCCTTTCGGGTTTGCCCATTTCAGGCTGGCCAGGGTCTGTTTTGCACCCCTGGGGAAAAAACCAGTACCAAAATGAGTTAAAAAGCATGACAGACTCAAACCAGGCATCACTTAAGGGGTTTTATGCGATTGGATTGGGAGCAACAATTGAAATATTGGGAAACAATAGCATTCCATGCGTTTGGATGGGTTGCCAGGGCTTTATCGACAGTGCTGTTTTTAACTTGCCGGGTCAGGGTATTTGGCCGGGAGATCGAAGAAAAGTATTTCATTGAAAATCATGGCAAAGGCCTGTTATATGCTTCCTGGCACAGGGGCCTGTTCTATTTTGTCTATTTTTATAGAAATCTTAAATTTGTTGTCATGGCAAGTGCGAGCAAAGATGGTGAACTGGCTGCACAAGCGGCCAAAAGATTTGGCTGGATTCCAATACGGGGTTCCTCCAGCCGCAGGGGTTCGCAGGCGCTTGTGGAAATGCAGGCACGATTTAAAAAAGGACATAGCGGCGGGCTTGTTGTTGATGCGCCCACAGGGCCGCCCCATATTTCTAAAATGGGTATCATTGTTCTTGCAAAACGGACGGGGCTCCCCATCATTCCCGTCATATGGAATGTGGATCGCTGCTGGCGCCTGAACAGCTGGGACAGGGCCATTATCCCCAAACCATTTTCAAAAATTGTATATGTCTATGCAGATCAGCTGATCCATGTCCCCTCGAATGCATCCCGGCAGGAATGTGAGAACCATAGAAAAAAGCTTGATCGTGTACTTCATCACATCATGTATCAGGCAGATCATTTTTTTGATTTTTCTGAAATAACAGATCCCCGCAGGATAAGTGTTCCAAAAACGGTTTCTTAAAAAAAAGCACAGGTTATTCAAACGGATCAACATCTGATGCCATTTTTATATTAATCCCATTCTTCAAATGGTTTCCGGGGATTTTTCTTTTGGTGTTTTGCCGGCTTTAAACAGCAGAACAACACCCAGCAGGGCTGATGCGCCCATTAATCCAAATGTAATTCCCCAGGAGATAACATTGGTACCGCCCCCGGTCATATCCAGAACAATTCCCGCGGCAACAGGGGCCACGGCAGCGGCTGTAAATCCTGCAAGGGATTGCAAAGCCATGGTTGCGCCCCGTCGGTCCGGTTTGGCTGCCGTGATGACACCGGCATGAATGGCTGCAGAATCACCCTGAAAAAAAATAGTGTAACCGATACACAGGCACACCAGAACAGGGTATGGGATGGAAGCCAGGAAACCAATGGTCAGACCCGACAGGCAGGAAATGGCCATCACCATGGACACAATCCGGCCACGACCGAATTTTACGGCCAGTTCATTGAACAGGATGCTGGCGATCATGCCAAATACACCACACAGGGCCATGACCGTGGTGGGGAGCATGAAGGTTTTGTGAACGGGTTGAACGGTTATGGAAAAGGCCAGAAATGCTACCATCCAGGAACGGGCTGCAAACATTTCCCACATATGACACATATAGGCAATGATATAGATTCGTGCCGGGTAATTTGCCCAGACAGGTCTGAAATCAAAGACGGCCAGGATGCCTGTTGCAGCACCTTCTGATTTTTTCATGGGCAAGGGATCCAGAACCATCAGGCTCAGGATCAGCACAAGGCCGCAGCCTGCTGCAGCAACAAAAAATACGATTTTCCACCCAAAAAAGTCAAACATGATACCGGCATAATAAAAAGAGATGCTCATGCCAAGCCCGAAGCAGGCCGTATAAAAAGATACTGCCCTGGGTAGAAACCGGCTGTCAAGACGATCTATAAGTGCTTTCAGGCCTGGAATAAACGTGCCGGCAAGGCCAATGCCGCACAGGGCGCGAAATATAAGGGCAGACCAGAATTCCTGACTGAACAATGCAAACCCAAGGTTGGCGATGATGCCGACGAGGCAGGAAAAAAGATATATTTTCCGGGCATCCACGTGGTCGGTAAGGCTGGTCAGTAAAGGCACTGCAATGGAATATCCGGCAAAGTAAATGCCGCTTATCCATCCGGCCTGGCTGTTTGATAAATCCCACAGATCGAGAAAATGGGGGAGCAGGGCAGGAAAAGCAAACACACCAAGCATACCCAGAACCTGTGCTGTACACATGGCTGCCACAAGGGCAAAGGCTTTCATGGGTTCTGATTCAGATGGATGGGATGGATTCATTATCATAGATGCTATAATTTTTAAGGATGAATTCAAAGCAAAATTTTAAAAAAAATCAACATATATCAAATCAGGTCATCTGAAAACTTTTTTTTTAAAATTATTGTGATCTGACTTTTTATGATTATGTTAAAAATTCATCACCATGAAAATGAAAGGGAACCCTATGGTAAAAAATGCAGAAACAGAAAATAAAGATCATGTCAAAAAACAGACCCTGATTATTGCAGTCGTGATATCCTTGTTCATTGGGTTCATTGGCGGGACCATATATTCCTCGTTTAAGCTTGCGGCTGAAAAACCGGTTGCGTTACAGAACAATACTGCTGCAGAAAATAGCCAGACAGGAGAACAACAGGATTTAATAGAGGTTTCGGCAAAAATTTTACAGGTTGAACAATACTTAGAGAAAAATCCAAAAGATGCTGAGGCCTGGACCCAGTTGGGCAATCTTTTTTTTGATTCAGATCAGGTAAAAAATGCCATTGATGCATATGAAAAATCTCTGGCGATCGAGCCGGGAAAAATTGGGGTTATAACGGATCTGGGAGTGATGTACAGAAGGAATGGTCAACCCCAAAAAGCCATTGAAGCATTTGATCAAGCCATTTCCATTGATCCTTCCTTTGAAACGGCAAGATTTAATAAGGGGATTGTATTATTGCATGACCTGAAAGATGTTCCAGGCGGTATAAAGGCATGGGAAGCGCTTGTTGAGCAGAATCCCATGGCCATGGCACCCAATGGAGAGTCAGTTGATGCCCTGGTCCAGAGGATGAAAAAACAGAAATAGACGTCAGCGACACGCCTGACCAACTCTGAAAGGGCGTGGGGCCGAAACTTGCGTGCATGATTTAAAACGCCAGGGTCAGCGTGAGTGATCCGATGATTTGACCCTGTTTCTGGGTGTCAAATTGTTTGGTTCTGAAAAGGTGGCGATAGGTAATCTTAAACATATCAAAGTTGAATGCAAATCCCAGAGAAATCTCTCCCACAAGGTTTTCTTTGTGAACGCTCGGGCTGTGTTGCCAGGTGTTGCCGTCAAGAAAGATGTCATGAGCGACTGCCTCAACCTGGGAACTTGCAAATATATGGGCACCAAAAGGTGTTTTTCCTATTCTTGACCCGTCATTGACAGGGATGCTGACCCCTGCTCCGGCACGGATCACATCGGATCCGAAATCTTTGGGAATATTATACCCGAAACGGATTTCCCCTCCGGCATTGCCAGAGGTTCTTACATTGCCCAAGGTCATCCCGGCATGGGATATCAGGTCATATTCAAAAAAATCCATCAACTTCATGCTGGAAAGCCGCCATTTGCGATTCCAGGCAAGCCTGACGGCCGGTTCATTGTGAAGCTGGTTATCCCATCCCTTTGCCGTGGGGATGTGTCTTATCTCATGGACGGTGTTCTGGGCAAGTTCGGCTTTGGCAGCAGGACCCACAACACCCAGAACGATTTCAAGGGTGTCCAGTTTGGAATCGGTTTTGCTGTGCAGTGCCAGTCCTCCATAAAGAAAGCCGGCATAAGGTTGGTCAGATGTAGAGGGATATATGGCCTGAATATCGGATGGGGTATAGATCTGCTGTCCCAGCAAAAGTCCGACATTATGGACACTTTCCGGATCACCTGAAAAAGGGATGGCCCGGATTATGGGGATGGACCATTCTGGAAGGCGGATATCATCTTTGTATCGTTTCAGATCTTTGGAGAGCCATGTGATCTGGACGGCATTGGTATAATATTTATCCGTGTTCCCGAAAAGGTCATTCTCATAGAACAACTGAACGGTTTGAAGTTCGGAGGGATTTTTAGACCATGCAATGCTTGAAAAAAACAGACCATAAAAAATGATCCATAACCACCAAAATCGTCCGACAAAATTCAATTGAATCAAAACACACCTCCAGAAAAATAAAATCATATTTAATATATTTTGATGAATTTAAAAAGTCCTATATTTCCAGGGAAAAAATAAAATTTCAGAAATTTAAAAATTATAGTTTTGATGCCAGTACGGCAGCACCAATGGCACCGTTCTCCTGGGCTGAACGCTCCACAATAAGCTTAAATCCAAGACGGTTTTCAAGGGCTGCGACCATTCCTTTGTTTTTAGCAACCCCTCCGGTCATCATGACCGGTTCCTTGATTTTTATTTTGCTTGCAAGGATAGCAACCCGGGCAGCTGCAGAGTCATGTATGCCGGCAATAATATTTTCTCTTTTTTCTTGTCCTGCAATCATGGAAATGACTTCAGATTCTGCAAACACCGTACAGATACTGCTGATTTTTAAAGGTTTGTCTGCATTGAGGCTTGCGTCACCCAATTGATTTAATTCTACTTCAAGGGCATTGGCCATGACCTCAAGGAACCGTCCTGTGCCTGCGGCACATTTGTCGTTCATGGCAAAGTTTTCCACCTGGCCGCTGGCATTCAGAAGAATGGCCTTGCTGTCCTGGCCGCCGACATCAATGATCCCGCGGATTTCAGGGTTAATAAAATAGGCCCCCGTTCCATGACAGATGATTTCTGTCATGGCCTTGTCAGCAAATTTTACACTGGCGCGGCCATAACCTGTGGAAACAATGGCAGTGATATCTTTTTTTAAGACCTGTGTCTTTTTTAAAAGCGCTTCAAACACTTTGATCCCTGCATTTATGGGGTCATAACCCGTAAGAATGACATGGGTGCCCATGAGCTGGTTGTCTTTTATCAAGGCAGCTTTGGCTGTAATTGAACCGATATCAATTCCTGCATATATCATAAGGCGGTTATCCTTTTTTGACGATCAACATTTTTTTGAAAAAGCGGCACACGTTATGTTTAAGGTCACAATTCATATCAAAGGCGTTTTTGTTTGATGATTTCCATGAATGCATCTATCCTGGTTTCAATCTGGGATTGTGAGAAATTTCTGGGGTCCACCATGTCGGCTTCTATCATGAGAACCGGAATATTTGTCTTTTCCCGGACGATTCGCATAATATCCATCTGTCCGAAAGAGTAAGGCTTGCAGGACCGATTTGAATGCATCACCAGCCCGTCAGCATCATAAAATTTTATCATGTCAAGAACCTGGTCTGCCATCTGGTCAACACCGATATTCAGATAGATTCGGGTATAGGCCTCGGCAATGGAATCCAGAAAATTGTTTTCATCTGTATATTTTATGGCACCGCACCAGGCAGAGGTGTAGGTGTCTGCCACAAGGCAGGCATTGTGATCAGAGAATTTTTCAGACAGCCATTTGAGCCGGTACCATACGGGCAGATTATCCCATAAAAGCCTGTATTTCTCATCAGGAACCATGCTGATGCCATCCTTTATCCGCTGTTCCATTTCTTCCAGCAGTTCCCTGTAAAAATCAACAGCCGTTTGAGTTCCCCGCAACGTGACAATCAGGGCAAGGAAAAAAAAGGCATCAAAGGCAGACATGGGCGAGGGTTTTTGGGCCGTTGTGTTGAGGACTTTTTGCCAGAGCAGCTGGGCTTCATAGGCAAGTTTGCCCACCTGTGCCATTTTATGATAGTCAAATTTTCTTTTGGTAATGGTTTCAAGAAAGACAATGTATTCATCAATCTGAGTCCGGACATACGTGGCGATTTCAGGAGGATACCGGGTATGACAGATGGGGGTATCCAGAATAAACAGAGGGACATTGTAATACCTTGCCTGGACCTCATACCATTTCAGCACCGTACCGCAGATGTTATTGCAGCAGATCAGCATGTCTGGCTTGGGTAATCCCCCCAGGGGTCCTCCCTTGACAATTGCGCAGGCGATGTCAGCCCTTGCATAGGAACACAGATCAGAGCTGTATCCCAGGTCTTCGGCTTTGATGCAAAGATCTTCTCCCATTTTGGATGCCCCGATCATGGCGCCATGATTTTCAGGATAAACAGGGATGATATCCATTGCCACCAAAGGCTCTACCGGACCTCCAGAAGTGATCCAGGCAACTTGTTTGTTGTTCTGTCCTGCGGTCATGGCATCAATGTAATAGGTGGTCATGATATCCCGCATTTTTTTTGCGGATTTTATTTTTCTTTTTTCTGAAAGCTTGTCTGACATAGGGCAAGTCCTTTTTAAATCATATGAATAAAGGTTTCAAAGCGGGTGGCCAACTGCCCTGAATTTTGCTGCTGATCATCCATTTCAATAAGAAGGGTTTTGATGCCTTCACGTTCAAGGAACTCTTTTAAATAGGGATAATCAAAGGCATGGGGGTCGCAGAACTTGAGCAGCATAAAAATGACCCCGTCGGCCTTGTTCTTCTTTGCCAGAGAAACCATATTTTCACCACGAGCCGTGGGTGAAGAATGCTTTGCAGGACAGATCACGCGGTCCAGTAATCTTGAGGCAATGGCCGTTATGGGATTTATATCTGCCAGGATTTCACCTTCAAACCATCGCTGGCCCGTGCAAAGGTCATCCCCCACAACAACTCCGCCGGCAGCTTCCAGGGCCGTGTAAATATCAGGAGAGTCGCAGATCGAACCTGAAACAACGATTCTTTTTACGCTTTTTTGGGGAATATCACGGCGTTCAAGATTGGCCACAATGGCAGGCAGAAGATCGAGCACCTCGTCTCGGTCCATCACCATGGAGCCTTTTACAATGGCATACAGATCAGCGCCTTTTATGATCCCCGGATTCTGGGATTGAAGCGCATAGATTTTTGACAGATTTTTTCGGATAAGATTGAATTTTCTTATGGATTCTTGAAGGTCAACGTCTGTAATTTCTTTCCCGGCAGCAGTTTCAAGGTCTTTTTTAAATCCGGTTAAAACCTCTGTCATATAGGTTCTGGCACTTTGGGTGTTCAGTTTGGCAGGCAGGATCACATCTGCAAAAAACTCATATCTTCCATTCATGCGCCAGATATCGCTCAAGCGCTGGATGGTATCACAGGTATTGGGAAACACGGTTCCATCAAGAAAATCAAGTCGTCCTGAAAGACTGTCCTCCAGCACCCCCCGTACCAAAGAACAGCAATAGGCCTGAAGATGCTGTTCTGCCAGCACAATTTCTGATTTTGAGGAAAAAAGCCGCATGGGGTGGAATCCTGCGGCATATATCAGTTCCTCTGGCGCATAGGAACAAAGAAAGCCGATAATTTTTTTTTGCCCGGCTTTGATTCTGGCAGCAACGCCAGGCAGGTCTTTTGCCGCGTCATGAAAAATAGTAATTTCCTTCATATTATGCTTCTCCCCATCAAACCGGTTTTTATTTGTGGGATTGTATACCGAACAGCAGGGCATATGTCAACTGGCACAAACGTCCCTGATCACCATCAAGGTACCACCTGCTGCCTTGGCTGCGGTCATTCCTTTCTGCAGAGTATGACGTATACGCCTCACTCGTCACTCCTTGTCGCCTTGCTGATAGTCAGGGATGGTGTACAACCCATGGCCAGGTCAGCTTAACGCATACGCTTCAGGTATTTTATCGAATTGTAATGGTCTAAAAAATCACAATATGGTATGTGACTATAAAAGCTTACATACAAGGATCAACAGAGGGCAAGGATGTTTTATCAGATAACAGCAGAAAAGGCATGTGAACAATTGGGTGTTGATATTCACCTGGGACTTGATCCGGCGCTTGCAGCAGAACGCTTGATTGAAAATGGTCCCAATGCCCTGGCGCAAGAGACGCCAGAACCGCCCTGGAAGCTATTTGTCAAGCAGTTTGAAGATGTTATGATCTGGATTTTGATTGGTGCTGCCGGGATCAGTTTTTTTACCCATGAGTTTGTTGATGGGTGTATCATCTTAGCTATTCTGATTTTAAATGGGGTGTTGGGATTTGTTCAGGAAAATAATGCTGAAAAATCAATGCAGGCCTTGAAACAGATGCAGATACCCTATGCTCAGGTCCTGAGGGGTGGAGAACTTCTCAGATTGCCCTCTTCTGATCTGGTCCCCGGGGATATTGTGCAGTTGAATTCAGGCGATGTGGTGCCTGCGGATGGACGTCTCATTGAATCGGCTGGTCTGAAAATAGAAGAAGCCCAGTTGACGGGGGAATCGGTTCCTGTAGACAAACACACCCGGGTGATAGAAAAAAAGGAACCGCCTGTGGGCGATCGACACAACATGGCATATGCCACATCACGTGTGAGTGCCGGGAGGGGCAGAATGGTTGTCACTCAGACGGGAATGAATACCCAGATAGGACAGATTGCCGGTCTTTTGAGTCGCGAGGCAGAGGAAAAAACACCGCTACAGATCCGGCTTTCAGAATTGGGCAAAATGCTTGGGCTTGGTGCTGTCGGTATATGTGTCTTGATTTTTGTCGTTGGCTGGCTCCAGGGACGGGAGGTGTTTGAACTGCTGATGATTGCCATTTCATTAGCGGTTGCTGCTATCCCGGAAGGATTGCCGGCGATTGTGACCATAGTCCTGGCCATGGGTGTCCGGCAGATGATAAAGGCCAATGCCATTGTCAGAAAACTGCCGGCTGTTGAAACACTGGGTGCTGCATCAGTGATCTGTACAGATAAAACAGGCACATTGACGCAAAACAAAATGATCGTTACGCATATGGTGATTGATGAACAAATCAATATTGATGAAATAGACACCCTTGATGATAGAAGCCGCATGCTGGTTGAAACGGCTGTGTACTGCAATGATGCCGGTTTAAGCAGGGCAGGCGGAGGCAGCCTTTTTGTGGGTGATCCCACTGAAACGGCACTGCTTGTCATGGGTGAGCTGTTCCATATCAACCAGGGGTCTTTAAACGCCTTTAATCGAAAGGGGGAAGTCCCCTTTGATTCTGACCGCAAACTCATGAGTACACTTCATGATCACAACGGCCTTTATCGTGTGTCGGTAAAAGGCGCAGCAGATCAATTGCTGGAGCGTTGCGACCATGTGATGACATCTGATGGCGCACGCAGGATAACCGATGCAGACAAAACACGGATCATAGGGCAGGTTAAGGTGCTGTCAAAAAAGGCGCTGCGGGTTCTCGGCTATGCTTATCAGGTTGTTGAACAGATACCCGGGCAATTGACATCAAAGACCATTGAAACGGATCTGGTCTTTATCGGTTTGACCGCCATGATGGATCCGCCCCGGGAAGAGGTAAAAGATGCCGTTGCCACAGCCCATGCGGCAGGTATTCGTGTGATCATGATAACAGGTGATTACAAGGATACGGCAATGGCCATAGCAAAAACACTGGGTATAATGAAAGAGGGTGACGAGGCTTTGTCTGGGGCAGAACTCGAAGCCTTGAGTGATCCGGCTTTTTTTGAGAAAATAGAACACATTTGTGTTTTTGCCCGGGTCTCTCCAAGCCACAAGGTACGTATTGTCAAAGCGTTAAAGGAAACAGGCAAAATTGTTGCCATGACAGGAGACGGTGTCAATGATGCGCCTGCGCTCAAAGGGGCTGATATCGGGTGCGCCATGGGAATAACCGGCACTGATGTGGCAAAAGAAGCAAGCGACCTGATCCTGACAGATGACAATTTCGCCACGATTGTGGCGGCGGTTAAGCAGGGTAGAACCATTTATGATAACATCAGAAAATCGGTTACATTCTTATTATCCTCAAATACTGGTGAAATTGTCACCCTGTTGACTGCTATTCTTTTGGGATGGGAAGCCCCTCTGCTGGCGATTCATATCCTGTGGATCAATTTGATTACAGATTCATTTCCAGCTCTTGCTCTTGGTGTGGAGCCGTCTGAAAAGGGCTTGATGAAAAGGAAACCGCGTCACCCCCAAACCCCTATCCTGGGTGATGGTATTGCCCGCATGATTATTTTTCAAGGTATCATGATTGGCGCTTTAAGCTTGATGGCATTCATGATCGGCCAACAAACCGATCTTGTAACCGCCCGCACCATGACGTTTATAACCCTGAGCCTGTCGCAGCTCTTTCACAGTTACAACATCCGAAGCAGATATCTGAATGTATTGGGATTGGGGTTCTTTTCAAATCGATATTTAAATATGGGTGTCTTGATCTCTTTGGTCTGTTTATTGACAGTTTATTGTGTGCCCGTATTAAGAGACATGTTCAAGTTGACCTGGCTTTCGTGGCCATCTTTTCTGACCTGTGTGGGACTGGGTTTTATGACCATTGTGATCATGGAAAGCATAAAATTGATAAGACGTTAGGTATGGTGCTGTGTTAAAAAGGATATGGGGCATGGCTTGCTTTTTTATATTTAGTTTTTTATATTTGTTTTAAGAGTAAGGGGGGAAAATCCATGAAAAATATTTTTATTATTACGATATTAATTTTGTCTGGTGCCATTTGTGCGTGGGGTTTAAATGATCAAAAGATTGATAAATCAGTTGGGCAGGCAAATAATTATTCCGAGGAACAAAAAGCACTTTTCAGGCAGCATATCCCGTCCATTGCAAAACAATTTATCGGCATTCCCTATAAACTTGGTGGAAATCCGACACAAACAGGAACAGCGGACAACTCTCACCTGTTTTTTTCCATTTATGCCTTGGCAGCCCAGAAGGCAGGGTTGTCGTATAAAGAATATCTGCCCATGAAGTATCTGCTGGGCAACATCAGGAAAGTGGATGGAAATGATCTTCAAAACGGGGACCTCATCGTACTCAATGATGATCATACGGCAATGATTTACCATGTTGAGAATACAGGACAACTTCATTTTATCTATGCATCAGAAAAGCGACAGCAGGTTTTATCCTTTAACAGTGACAACGTTGTATTTCCAGCTTACTGGCTGGGAAATATCAAGGGCTTTTTCAGGCTTTCAGATATGATGCTGGCACCGGCTGATTGATAACCAAATTCATGTTTGATGTTGCGATTATCGGGGCAGGGCCTGCCGGAACAGCAGCAGCCTTTGATCTTTTAACAAAAGGGTTACGGGTGCTGATCCTGGATAAAATTGAATTTCCCAGAAAAAAAGCCTGCGCCGGGGGCATTACGCCCAAAGCCTATCGTCTGTTCAGGTATGATATCTCTTCAATGATCAAACAGGAATGCCGGACAATCAGGATAAATCCGTGTAAGGGGAAACCATTCTTTCTAAAGAATGAAAACACCCTTTGTCATATGACCAGACGTGAAGACCTGGATTTTTTTTCTCTAAATAAGGTTCTGGAAAAAGGGGCTGATTTTCAAGTGGTAAAAAAGATTGAATCCATCAGTGAGACCCTGAATTTTGTAGAGATCAATACCAGCGGCCGTGTGTTCAAAGCATTGTATCTGATCGGTGCTGATGGCGCCAACAGCAAGGTCAGGCGACTTGTTTCAAAAGGCAGATTCTATAAAAGCCGGTTTGCCCTGGAGGCAGATGTTAAAATTGACAGGCCGGACAGATATCAAATGGAATTTGATTTCTCAAAATTAAAAAATGGTTATTACTGGATTTTTCCTAAAGATGATCATGTGAATATCGGCATTTACTCAATGGATTCCACTCGTCGGTTTCAGGCAACACAATTATTTGAATATGCTGCTGAACGGTTACATTCAAACAGGCTTGAATCCCTTAAGGGATATCCTATCTGCACGGGCGGATTTAAATATAAACCAGATTCAAACAGAATTCTTCTGGCAGGAGATGCAGCTGGATTGGCTGAACCACTGCTGGGAGAAGGCATTTTTTTTGCCATAAAAAGCGGGCAGATGGCTGCCCGGGCAATTCTTGAATCCCAGGCGATCTCAGTGTCAGCAGGGGTTCTTTATGGGGAAAAATTAAAACAGATTCAGATGGATTTAAGATGTTATGAATTGAGTTCAAAATGGTTTTACCGGTTTCCATGGGTTTCCTTAAACACCTTGTCTGTCCCATTTGTTCACAAGCGGTTTGTTAAAGGCTTTGCCGATGGAAAAACCATTACCCAGATTTTTTCTGGTAAAGCTGCACAGAAAAAAGATTTGTAAAAACGGATCAAATTATAAAAAATTATTCAAATATATCAATATAAAAAATTTTAATAACATTTTTGTAGTTATATAAACACAAAAATGTTATTAATATTTTATCTTCCGAAAATCGTAAAATTCAAATTATTCTTTTATTTTAGATATTTATAACAAATTATATCCATATTTTAATTATGGCATTGGTTTTGCAATTATGGATTTGCAATTATGGAATGGAAAGCAAACCTGTTAATTATTATAAAGGAGAATGATAAAATGAAAAAGTGTGGTTTAATTATAATTTATTTGATGTGTTCATCTACGATTGCCTGGGCTGGTGATGAAGCACCCACAATAGTTTCCAACAGGGCTGCCATTGATCTGGTTCAGTCCCATGCAGATTATGTTTGGACCCTTGTTGCGGCAGCCCTTGTATTTTTTATGCAGGCAGGGTTTGCCATGGTTGAAACCGGATTCACAAGGGCAAAAAATGCCGTCAATATCATGATGAAGAACCTGATGGATTTTTCAATGGGGTCCATTGCCTATTGGGCCATTGGATTCGGCCTTATGTTTGGTGTTTCCAAAACCGGATTCTTCGGGACGACCGGCTTTTTCTTAAGTGATTTCAAGGTTGGCGGGGATCCCTGGGTATTGGCATTCTGGATGTTCCAGGTCGTGTTTGCTGCCACAGCCGCTACAATTGTATCCGGTGCCATGGCGGAAAGAACCAAATTTTCCGGATACATCATCTACTCTGTGGTTATTTCCGCGTTGATTTATCCGATTTTCGGGAGCTGGGCATGGGGAAGTCTGTTCAATGGCAGCGGATGGCTTGAAGGACTGGGATTTATTGATTTTGCCGGTTCCACGGTTGTTCATTCCGTGGGTGGATGGGCTGCTCTTGCCGGTGCCATGGTTTTGGGGCCTCGCCTTGGAAAATACACCGCCGATGGCAGGGTCAAACCCATATTGGGCCACAATATTCCCATTGCAGCCATTGGTGTCTTCATCCTCTGGCTGGGCTGGTTCGGATTTAACCCGGGTTCAACAACCGCAGCAAATAAAGACATTGCCATGATTTTTGTCAATACCAACCTTGCTGCCGCAGCCGGTTGTATCATGGCCATGTTTGTTTCATGGATAAAGTTCGGAAAACCCGAAGTGGGCATGAGTTTGAACGGTGCGCTGGCAGGACTTGTGGCAATTACTGCCGGATGTGCCAATGTGACTCCCACAAGCTCAATTGTGATCGGTGGTATTGCAGGCATGATTGTTGTATTTTCAGTTCTGTTTTTTGATAAAATCCAAATTGATGATCCTGTTGGGGCAATTTCCGTTCACGGTGTCAATGGTGCCTGGGGAACGCTTGCAGCCGGTCTTTTCAATATGGATGGAATGTCCCTTAAAATCGTTTTGGTTCAGTTAACCGGGATTGTTTCCTGTTTTGCCTGGACATTTACACTGGCCTTTCTTCTTTTTAAACTGATTGATGTGACCATTGGACTGAGGGTCTCAAAGGAAGAGGAAATGGAAGGCCTTGATGCCGTAGAGCATGGCGGTAATGCATATCCTGATTTTTCAACCATCAATCATGGATTCATGGGGGTTTCAAGTGGATCCGGCGGTGCGAAATTTAAGTTGGCCCCGGCTTTTGAATCAAAAGACCTGGTTAGCCAGATATAATGTGATAAAGCTGAGGAAAAAAGGGTAAGGCACTCGGAAATAAATATATCTACAATTTGGGAAGGCCTTACCGTTTGCCACTGTTTTATGGACGCAGATAGTCACAGATAGTCGCAGATTCGGTATCCTGAAAATCTGCGTTAATCTGCGTCCTGTTTTGGAGATTTATATTTTTCCGAGTCCCTAACCCTAAAAAAACCTGTCTTGCTTAAGATTTGGGGTGGCAGGTTTTTTGATACCATGCTATCTTTTGTCTTTAATAAAAATAGCAAAGGTCAATCCATGAACAAGGTGAAAAAGGGTATCAAACCCTTACTATTTATCTTTTTTATTTCCCTTATATTCATTATTGGATACCACAATCTTGAATATAACTGGCAGTGGTATAGAATCAAACCCTATCTGTTTGTGTTTGAGAATGGTGAATTCACAAGGGGGATTTTATTGGAAGGTCTTTTTATTACCCTTGAAATTTCTTCCATAAGCCTTGTGCTTTCGTTTGTCATCGGATTTTTGTCTGCCTTTGCACGGCTGTCTGCTTCGCCCGTATTAAAATCCATATCATGGCT
>Ga0180007_10002147_pt1 | contig 24210 bp, 23 predicted proteins | sample MM_PC_MetaG_FD_121122 | JGI IMG/M metagenome (GOLD analysis project Ga0180007, IMG submission 121122) | Groundwater microbial communities from the Aspo Hard Rock Laboratory (HRL) deep subsurface site, Sweden - MM_PC_MetaG | ecosystem: Environmental > Aquatic > Deep subsurface > Groundwater... | reverse complement strand
TCGACGATTGCCGCGGCGGTCTCGTCCGTGTAGGTCGGGTTGTCCTCGATGATGATCCCGCTGAAGGCACGGAGCGGATCGTAGGCCGAGAGGGTGATCCTTCTCTCTCCCTGCGTGGCGCCCTCGATGATCCCCTCGTAGAGCGGGAAGTAGTGGAAGAGCCCGTCGGCATCCCGCACGCCACCGCGCACGCGAAGAATCCGCCCGAGGTGCCAGTTGTTCCGGAGAAGCCAGTGCGGCAGCCCGGCACGCGGAGCACCGAGACAGACGTGCGAGAAGAGGTTGTCGATGTTGTCGACCTCGACGGAGAGCTCCGATGCTTCCGACGAGTTCAGGTGCAGATTGATCCGGTGCGCGATCGCTCCGAGGCCGAGCATCCGGCCGGAGAGGTCAGCCCCCACGTAGACCTCGCGATCGTCGATCAGCTCCGGATCCGCCGGGTCGATCATGGAGTGCTCGATTCCGGGCACGTCCCGGTAGAGACGGACGGGCGGTCGGTCTCCGCCGACGGCCGGATCGCGCCGGTCGTAGGGCCCGATCTCCGCACGGAGCACCAGGCGTGGCATCCGCTGGAGCTCGAGCTCGGCCTCTCCAGGGAGCTGGATCATGGGTCGTTCCTCTCGTACATCTCAGCACCGGTCGGGTCCTCCTCCGGAGGGAACTCGCCGATCTGGCGGAGCCGCAGGGATGACAGGGAGTAGATCTCCGCCCCGGGAGTGGGCGCGAATCCGCCAGCCACGCTCGCCTCGAACCGTCTCCCCTGCGACAGGTAAAGGAGGTCCCGCCCGAAGTCACCCGACCAGGTCTGGTAGTGCCGGGCGATCTCGGTCGCGTCCCAGACCTGCTGATCGTAGCGGACCAGGTAGAAGGTGCCGGCATAGGGAACCGTCTCGTCCGAGTCGATCGTCGGGAGGTCCTCGGACGGAGCCACCACGATGCGCTCTCCGAGCATGTCGGGCACCTCGTCCGTGAGCGCGGAGAGGAGGAGCGACCCGTCGTGGTAGATCTTGATTCTGGTCTTTGTCACGCCCGAGTCGTCCTCCGGCTCCCACGTCCAGACGAGATGGAGGAGATCGCCGGGAAGACCAGGGCTCGCGATCTCCTCCCACCAGGTCGTCGTCGTCGCGTCCGTGTTCCGGATCAGAGCAACGCCGGCGTCCTCGTTCGTGTCGTTTGGAGATCGGAAGCAGAAGAGCCACAGGTGCGCCGGCGTGTCCGGGTCGTAGGCGGTGAGGAGCGGAACCCAGCCGACGCCTCCGCCGCGGTAGGACCAGCGGCAGACGACGAACACCGTCCCGCGGTCCCCGTACATGGGGACGACGTACTCCGGAGACGCAGCGGCTCGGGTTTCCTCACCGAGGAAGCGCGGGACGAGAGAGGACGCCTCGCCACCGATCGCCGCGTCACCCGGAATCACCTGGAACTGGTAGCCGGCGAACTCCATTACGTCGCCTTCGTTCCCCTGGTTGATGGTGATCTCCGTCTCGACGTCCGTGAGAACGCCCCAGATCATGAGCCTTCGCCAGCCCTCGCCCGGGGCGTGAACCGTCTCCGTGTCGCCGTAGACCTGAGACACATTCGAGAGGGAGAGGATGACGTGAGCGCAGCCGCGGACATAGACCGAGAAGGAGACCGTGTCCCCTGCCGTCAGTGAAGTAAAGGTCCTGCCAAAGTACTCCGCCTCGGAGCCCTTTCTCCAGACGTGTGCGCCGGAGAGGCTGGGCTCGATCGGGTCGAAAGACTCGTCGGGTCCGAGGTGGTCGTACTGGTCCCCGGAGCCTTCGGGTCGCGTCGTCCAGTCGTCGTTCTCCCCGGAGGGGGAGCTGAGCGAGAACGTCGCGTCCGGGAAAGCCTCCTCGATCGTCGTCCCGTAGAGGGTGAGGCGCCGGTCGAGGCGATCGGCCGCCCGGTGAGCGCAGCGCACCATTTCCGGGCGCTCCCGCTCGTGCCGCATGAGCGGGTATCCGTCGTGACCGAGGGGGAGCGGCGGCGAGCCGATCTCGGGGAGCGAGCAGCGCGTGAACGGAATCGAGAGCAGTGTGGTCTCGTCGAACTCCGGGAAGAACGCCACGGGAGAGCGGAGCGTTTCCGCCAGCGTGAGCGTCCCCTGTAGGGTGGCCCTGACAATCGACGGGTCGAAGCCGAGGAGAAGCCTCCTTGGACCTCCCTCGCGGCGAAAGCCGCCAGCCGCGAGCGGCGCTCCCTCGGGAGCGGAAACACCGGAGACCTTGACCACCGGGTTCGTGTCGTCCGTCTCGAGGAGGGTGACGAGTCCCCAGTCGCGTGGTAGCCGGCGGAGTCCGCGGAACTCCCACGTGTAGGTCCCGACCTCGTCGGGCCAGTCGGGATCGGTCGGGAGGTATAGAGTGACGCCAAATCCGACCGCAAGGGGCTTTCCGCTCCACGTCAGTCCGACGTCGTGTTCCCCCAAGAGGAGAAACGGACCGTACGAAATAGCCCCGGTCGGGTTCAGCTCGAGGTCGTACCAGCAGAAACGGATATAGGAGCCAGCGGAGCCTGGCCTTCGGCGGAGGGAGATGTGCAGGGCATACCGGGCGGCGTGAACCGTCGGCTCCCCCCGGGCCCGGGGGAGCGGCATGTCCAGGGGCCACCCGCCGTCCTCCTCAGAGACCAGCTTCCCGCGGAGCATCGGCGCCGTGATGATGGTGTAGGGTCTATCCCTCACCGGGCGCCCTCCCCTTGTAGACCGCCGTGTACTCGTCCGTTCGAGCCTCGACGAGGGTCAAGGGTAGATTGACGTGCGAGCTGTCGCCGCCGAACGGCGCCTGCTCTCCGGTCACGATCTCGTACTCGCGCCCGAACAGGATCTTCGCGATCTCCTTCGTCTCGGAGCGCGTCCACCACTCGTACTGGCGCCGCGCCCAGTAACTCTCGTCTCCTGTGCCGGGCGGGCTGGAGATGTGCGAGTCGGCGTCGACACGGAGGAGCGCGATCGTGCCATGCCACCGGCCGACGGAATGGGCTTCGAGGTCTACGGCGACCGAGCATGTGCTATCGCCCGAAGTACTCGTCGCCACGATCCCTTCGGGCGCTCCATCGTAGAAAACCTCGAGGCGGAGCGTGAGATCCCCGTCGACGACTCGGTACGTGAACACGACGAAGAAGACGGTCGTTGGGTCCACGTCGGCGAGCTCGGCGGTGGTGATGCCCACGATGGAGGACTGCCCCGACCGGATGTAGGCGCGGATCTCGGGATCCCCGTCACCGTCGGCATCCGTCATGGCGATGAAGAAGTCAGACGTGCTCGATGCGGCCATTCCGATGATCCCGCCGGTCGTCGATCCGCCGATGAAGTTCGGCCTCCAGAAGAACGAGACGCGCCCGGCGTACCCGGCCAGCCGTGACGCGATAGACCAGAGCGTATTCTCCCGCTCCACGTCGCCCGACGCAGTGAGGCGACGCTGGTATGCGGTTGGTCCGTGCCAGGCGCAAGAGGTGATGCTCCCGGCGCCCCAGTACGTGTCCCGGCACTCCTCCCCCTGAGCGCACGCAACCCAGAGCAGGGATCCCTCGTCTGCGGTGAGCTTCACGGTGACGGATCCGGAAACACCCTGGACGCCGACGAAGACCCGCTGAGGAGTCGTCGAAGGCGTGAGCGTGGTCGAGTTCCGCGGCACGCTTCCTTGCGCCGGCGTCTGCTCGAGTGTGACGATGTCCGCAGACGAACCCCAGACCCAGACGGAGAAGATACCGGGCGCGGCGGTCGCGAGAGAGAAGGTAAGCGCGAGCCCGGTCGAGGATGCCCCGACCTTCCAGCGGACAGCACCGGGATCGGCCTCCACGGGCAAGGGGACTTCCGCGTCGAACTCGGTCGTGTCGTTGACGCCGGAGGCAGACCAGCCGAGGTTGCCGCTGCCTGTCGGGGATGACGGGTAGACCAGGTTCTCCCAGTCGTTGTCGTCGCCCTCCGCAAGGACGAGCCCGCGTCCGAGCGGCTCCATGTTCTCGAAGCACGCCACGGCGGAGGGTATCGACGGACGCCAGATCCCGCTTCGATCCTGGAAGTAGCCGCGGCGCCCGGGCTCGTTCGTCTCGCCGGCGTAGGTGTAGGGCTGCTGGCCGATATAGGAGCGAAGGCTGTCCTGGAACGGGACGAGCAGCCGCGTGAACGAGTTGTAGTAGGGGAATGCGGCGACGCGCCGGCCCTCCTCGATCCAGCGGAGGATTTCGGTCCGCACGGCGATCGGCACGCCCTCCGCGGCGATCCACAGGTTGCGACGGAGCGAGACGGGCGCCCGCGTCTCGCGCCCCTCGGCGGTCACGCGGCGGTAGTCCTGCGACTCGACCTCCTGGACACCGAAGGCGGGAGTCAGACCGTCGACACCGAAAATCTCCGAGGAGAGATTGATCTCCCGGTAGGACGGCGGGAAGACGCGGGCGGGGTAGATGTACAGGTAGGCCCTCTTGCTCGCGGCGATCGTCCCCGCCGAGAACGAGACGGCCAGGCCGAATGGGAGTGCGATCCAAGTCCCGGCCGTGTAGTCGTACCCAACACGAATGCGACCGGACAGAGCGGGGGACGCCTGTGTGAAGTCGCCGCGGTAGAGCCGCCACCTCACTGTGAGGCTGTACTCGTCGGACTCCCCGACGTCGCCGGAAGCGTCAGGGACGAAGACCAACGTCCGGTACCAGGACTCGTCTTCGCCCGGCTCCAGCGGAGCCATCGCCCGGATCCGGATGACGGAAGTGCCCCAGCCGGAGTCGTACGTGATCGCTCCCGGACCCCCTTCTCCGCCGTGTCCGCCATAGATCAACGCCTCGTTTTCTGGCACCGTCGCGAGAACCAGGTCCTGGAAGTACGAGCCGACGCCCATCAGCTGATCTCCCCGCGGGCGATGCGGAGGAGGAGATCGCGTGTCTGCCGTGCGAAGCGAAGAGCGTCCGCCTCATTCCCCATCAGCGGACCGTTGTTTTGCAGAGTGACGCTCAGCGGAGCGTTACCGACATGGGCCACGGAAGGGCGGAGAACGGGTGAAGGGTGATGAAACTGAGAAGAGAATGCGCTCTCTGACATGCCGGGCGTGTATCCGGCGAAACCGCCCCCGCGGGGTCGGTTCGGGTCGTACGTCTGTGCCTGGAAGATACCGGCCTGCGTCGCGCCGGTCGTACGGGCGAGCATCTCGTGGTAGGTCTCTCCGGCCCCGCCGGAAGTACGGAACCAATCGTAGATCTGCTTCGCCCCCCACGCGAGGCCGGTCACCTCTGCGGCCATGATCGCGTAGGGGGCAGCAGCGCTCGCGGCGCTCTTTGCGGCCGCTCCGATCTTGGCGAGTGTGCCAGGGGCCGCGGTAGACGTGGGCCACATCTCGCCGGCCGCCGCCGGGCCCATCTCCAGGACGGCGCCACCGCCACCACCTCCAAGAACCGAACGCCCAGCCGTGGCGTAGCCGAGCCAGCTGCTACCACCGCCGCCACCACCGCCGCCGCCACCGCCGAAGACCTTGTCGAGCCCCGAGAGGATCCGCGTGACCGCAGTGATCCCGCTCATCCAGCGGTCGAACGTCTGGAGCATCTTCTGGAGACCCTTGTCGTTCTCCGCGATGAGGCCAAGCAACGTGCGGAATCCGCCAATGAGATCGCTCAACCCCTGCCTGGCCATTTCCTGGGCGCGGCGGTTCGACTCGGCGATTCGCTCAGCGAGCTTCCTGCTTTCCTCGGCAGACCGCTGCTTGTGCTCGATCTCGTCTTCCATGAGCGGGAGGACGTTGTCGATGGTCTCGATCGCGTCTTCCTCGGCCTTGACGAAGAGCTCGAAGGCGTCGGTGGGCAGATCGGGGCGCGGGACGCTTTTGAGGTTCTTGTTCAGACCGTCGACCTTGTCCGCTGCGTCGGAGGCGGCGTTCCCGACGGTGGTGATTCCCTCCGCGGCCGGACCGCTCGCGGTTCCCACGCCGTACATCGCAGCGACCTGGTCTCCCATCACTGCGGCGAAGTAGCCTCCGGCCTCGGCAGCCTCTTTCGTGCTCTGGCGCACATTCCCGGCCCACGACTGCATCCCGTCAGCTGTCTGCCGCAGCTTCTCGGCGGCACGGCTCAAGTCATCGCCGACACCGGGAAGACGCGACATGCCCTCGAGAAGGGAGGCGATCCCGTTGATGAGCCTCGCGATCGTCTCGGAGGCCATGGACGCGATCAACCTCTCGAGCTTCTCGAACTCGTCGTGCCAGGTGATTGCAGCTGCGACGACAGCGCCGATCCCAACGACGGCAAGGCCGATCGGGTTGGCTGCCAGGAAGGCGAGCGCGACCGATACGCCCTTGATGCCGAGCGTGACCATCGGGAGGATCCGGAGCAGGGCTCCGAGCGCGAGGATGAGTCCGGCTCCACCGGCGATCGCCGTGCTCACTCCGATGAGGACCTTCGTTGCCGTCTCGTGTTCCGTCGTGAAGTCTTTCACGGCCTCGGCGCCCTCGCTGAGCTTCGCGATGTAGGGGGTGAGCCCGTCCTTGATGATGTCTCCGATCGCCGCGTAGGCGAGCTCGATGTTCGTCCGGAGCGATGCGGTCTTTCCGGAGAACTGCTCCGATAGAGTGGCCGCGTCGCCCAACATCGGAGCGGTCTCCTTCATGATCCCGTTGAGCTCGGCCTGACGCTTCTCCGCGATCGTGAGCTCCTGAACTCCCTTCCCGATCGACTTGGCGTACTCCTTCCACATGATCGACACGTTCTTCGTGACGCCCGCATTGTCGACGAGCTGGGACATTTCGTTCTTGAGCCCCTCGGTCGCACGAACCACGGACTCTCCGAACTGAAGCGTCCCCTGCCGGCCGTACGCCGCGGAGTCCTTGAAGGCGTTCATGAGCCGCGTCGCCTCGTCGAGGCCGAACCCACGTGCGAGGAGGTTCTTGAGACCGGCCGCCGCCTCCCCGACCGTCATGAGACCGTCGGAGGCGAGCCCGACAGCGGCCTGCTCCGCAGCGCCTACGTCCGTTCCGAACGCACGGGCAACGGACCGGAGCCCCGTGAGCGCAGCCTCTACCTGGTTGGAGGCGTCAATCGCGTGTTTCGTGGAGAGAACGAACCCGGCGAAGATCCCGGCCGCAGGAAGTGCCGCCTTGTTGATCTGGTCGATCGTGTTCTTGTGCTTCTTCTGGAACGCCTCGAGGCCCCTCGAGGCGGACTCAAGGGCCCGCCCCGACTGGTCCATCGCCTCGATGATGTAGGAGACCTTGTAGGCCATGGTTCACTCGACCTGTCTGGAGGTGATCCCCTCCACTGCGGCCCGCACATTCAAGAAGAGCTCCCACCAGTCGCAGCGCAGGAGCTCGGACGGGAGCACCCCATAGCGCGCCCCCGTCAGGTCAAGGAGCCGAAGGAGCTCCCTCGTCACGAAAGGTGCCTTCCGACACCTCCGGGCCGGTCTTGATCCCGGAGAAGACGCTGATCGCCTCGTACACGAACATGAGCTCCTCGCCGAGATCGTCGACCGTGGGTCTCCCGTTGGTCGCGGCAAGGCCAGGAAGCGCCAGCGCCGGCTCGATCACTCCGAGATGCACGACCATCTGGATGAAGCTCGATCCGAGCTCGGGATCCTCCAGCGCCGCGACGTTCTCTTCGCCGCGCCTCGTAGCGCGCTGGATCTTCTGCATCATCGGACGGCACGCCTCGTGCTGCGCGAGCGTGTACGGCGTCACCTTGCGGATCCGCAGCTTCAGCCCGGACGGCGTCTCGATGATCTTTCTGGTCTTCTGGAGGAGCTCGTCAGCCGTCGTGACTCGATTCTCCGGCTTTCGCTCCTCCTTCCTTTCCTTCTCTCGCACAGACCCCCCTTCCTACGTGATCGGGTTCGAGGTCCAAAGGCTCGGATCCTCCGTGCAGACCACCGTGACTTCGACGGCCTTGTCGTCGCTGTCCGCGTCCGCCTCGAACTCGATCATCTCCTTGCGCGGTCCCTCGTCTTCCGTGATGGGACCGGTGTCGAGCATCACGACGTTCGGCATCTCGATCGTCAGCTTGTAGTAGGTCGATCCCGAGATCAGGGCGCCCGTCGCCGTGAACTTCATGGCGATCCCGGTCGTCTGCCCGGCCAGGAACTCGTCGTAGATGTCGTCGACTCCAAAGACCCCCGTGTCCTGCTCGCCGTAGAGCCGGGAGACGGTGCCCCGCCAGTTGGCGAAGCCCTCTCGGTGCGGCCGGCGGATCGTGAGGGACGACCCGTCGTGAGCCTGCCGGCGTCCGAGTCTCCGATCCCCCTCGAGCGAGAAGTCGTCAAAGTCCAGCGCGACGTATCCGCCACCGACGTCCACCTCGAGTTTCAGATGCTGCGTGAGGGCCGGCAGGTCCGTGACCCAGCTCGGCTCCGGCGCCGACGCCTGCTTCTCCGCGTTCTTCGCCATGAGGCCGAAGATGATCTGGAGCGGGTTCGGATCCGCCACGGCGATCCGCATGGTCGTGAGGTCGACCCCGTAGAGCTCCAGGCTGTTCTGATGACGGAGGAGCTCCATCGTCAGGGAGTGCCCCGGCTCCACGTCGTCCCCGTAGGCGAACTGCCAGGCCGTCGAGGCCACTGGCTCCGTCACGGTCGCGTCCCCGAAGTAGTTGCAGAGGAGCGCGTTCAGTCCGTCGTAGTTGAACTCCATCGTGAGGTTTCCAACCACGTCGGCCACGCCCGCGTGGCGAGCACTTCTGTGGAACCCTGGAGCGTTCCCCCGGCAGAAGATCGCCGACCTCTTGAGCAGCGGCCTCCGGAACTTCACATCCTCTCTGACGACCGGGACCCAGAGATTCGCTTCGCGAGCGACCTCCGTGCCCCACGTCGTCTCTCGTCCCCACCCGAGACCGGCACCTTTTTCTTCCATCCCGTAGGACAGTGCGCGAGCCATTCCACACCCCCCGTCATCCTCATCCCCTAGATCGCCCCGTCCTTGAACCGGTACGGGCAGTTGTACCTGAGCTCGGTCCGCACGATCGGCGTCCCGCTCAGGGACGTGAATCGAACGGACTGCAACACGGTGTCCCAGCAATCGTCGTCGGTTCCGCTGAGCCCACGATGCGGGTCCGCGTCAAGAACCCGAATGATGTCCCGCGCCATGCGCGTCTGATGCTTCAGCCGCTCCTCGACCACCGAGGAACGGTGGAACCCCCAGACGATCAGTGGCACGGAGCACTGATAGCGCTTGTTCGGCAACCTCCTCTCGATGTTCACCGCGGTCGGGAACATGCAGTAGACCGGGAAGGCTGCGAGCTCCCGCGCCTCGACCGCACCGAGAACCACGTCGACCGGACGGTAGTAGTACGTCCCCGAGGAGTCGCCCCGGAGAGAGAGCAGCGTGCGGTGCAGGTTCTCGAGCACGCGCTGGCAAGCGGCCTCCTGCAACATCACGCCTTCTCCTCGGCGACGAACTTCGCAAGCGCGTCCCACCACATGCGGTGAATCTCAGCGAACCGCTCCTCGATCGCCGTCTTGAGCCACTCCTTGCCTTCGATCTTCACGCTCTTCCGAAGGGTGAACATGTGCTTCGTCTTCTTCCCCTCGGTTACGAACGCCTCGAACTCGCCGGCGAGCAGTCCCGGGTGGAACCACATGCCGTGCTCGCCGAACGGATACCAGTCGCTCGGTGCGCTCCTGGCCTGGCCCGTAGCGGTCTTGTTGTGGATGCCAGGGATCCACAGGAACTTCGCCCTCTTCGGCCTGATCGTTCCGCCGAACTCGTGGATCGCGCCGTAGGGCACACGGTCCTGCGAGCCGACGTGAATCCGGAGCTCCTCGCCCGGGCGGCCCTTCTCCACGTTGTGCGCGATGGACCGGCGGAGATCTCCGGACCGCACGTTGAGAAAGCGTCCGGTGACTCCGTACTTAGCCGCGTCCTCAAGCATCGAGCCGATCTGCACCGCCGCAACGCCCACGTGCTTCCACAGCCGCTCCAGCATCTCCCGGTTGTCCACCAGGGACGGGGGGATCCGGAGCTCCGGGATGCGAATTGCGATGCCGCCTTCATCAGACACGGAACCTCGTAAACCTCCGCAGGGTTGCCTTGTCGCGCTCCGTCAGCTCCTCCTGGAGGTACTGGACCGTTCCTCCCTCGAACGTCTCGGAGACCACCTCGTCTCCGAGCCTCTGCCGGCGCTTCCATCTCCGCGCCGCGATCCGCTTCGCGAGCCCGACGATCGACGCGGGCAGCTTCAGGTAGCCGGCCGTCAGCTGCTCCGCTGTGGGGTTCTGGAGGTACGCCGTCACGAACGTGAGGTGTACGTTGTGCTCGCCTCTCGTGAAGGCGTAGCCGTCCCTCGCGTAGAGGAACCGCCCGCGCTGCTCGTCGTTGTCGAAGAGGAGAGACGTCGTCGGAAGCTCCACCGTGTCGTCGTCGTCGAGATAGATGGATGTGACCGACTGAACCGGCCACTCCGGCAAGAGGATCCTCGTGTTCCCGTTCCCGTGGATCCGGAGATCCCACGTGCGCGACACGAAGTGCCGGCCACACCAGTGCTCCAGATCCTCCGTGATCTCGAGGAGGAGCTCCTTGACCGGGTCGTCCTCGTTCGGTTCCGAGAACCCCAGATAGCCCTTCATCTCGGCAACGGTCGGGACGAGGGAGTATTCCAGTCCGGTGTCCGCGCCCATCTACGCCTCCGTCGGTGCGATCGAGAGGATGAAGGTCTCCGTCCGCTTGATCGCATCGTGTGAGCCCACGTTCGTGATCTTCAGCTGGCCCACGTACCTTCCCGCTGTTGCGGTCTCGGCTGCGCTCAGGACGTAGTAGCAGAGCCCTGCGTCGGCGTCCGATAGGGTCACGGCCTGAGCGGTGACGATCTTCGTCTTGGTCTTCTCGTGCCAGACAGTGAGCGTGACGCCGCACTCCTGCTCCGCTGAGTCCCGAAGAACGAGCGGTTCCCAGCCTTCGGCTTCCGAGCCCTCGAGCACGGCGAACTCGAGCGGGAACTTGTCGCCGGCGAAGAGCGAAACTTGTACCTCGGTCCTTGCCACTCAGGCGCCCTCCTCGGTGCGAAGGGTGAGGGTTCTCTTCGCGCAGCCGGCCTTCACGGCACCGTCTTCGACGCGCACGCCGCCGACCACACCCGAATCGACCGCCGCGTGAATGGTGTGCGTCTCGACACGCGCCTCCGCAGCGCCACTCTCGACGCCCGACTTGACGGCCCCGGCCTCGGCCCTCGGAGTGAGGACACCATCGTCCGAGGCGACAGCAACAAGCGGCTCCGTCTCGAGAAGGGTCCCGGTCTGAAGAACGAGCTCGGGATAGAGTCGAATGTCCTCGCCAGCCGGGATCCGAACGCGGAAGCCCGTGTCGGGACCCTGCGACGAGAGGATGAACCGCAGGTCCAGCCGCTGATCGGCGGACTCGTGGGAGAACAGCGTCCGCAGCTGGGTCAGCGTGAGCACGTGCTCGTAGTACTTCCCCACCCCGTCTCCGGCCCACCTGATCCACGGTAGGATGCACAGCAGCCACATGTCCGAAGGGTTCCAGTTCGATCCCGGATTCGGTGCCGTGCACAGAACATTCCCGAAGGCGCCCCAGCCGTACTCGATCCGCAGCGACTCAGAAGGTGTGGGGTATCCCTGGTACAGGTCGATCCCCTCGACGTACCAGCGGAGCGTCCCTGCGGCGATGCTGTCCAGGCTGAGGCCCGACAAGTCGAACCGGAAGTAGCTCCGATAGGCCCTCTCGTACCCGTCCCCGTCGACGGCCACGTAGCCGACGAAGTCCTTGTCCGCGGCGGCGCCACAGGTGAAACCCACATCCTCTCCGCCGACGTAGCGCTCGATGTAGCCCTCATCGAGGAGATCGACTGGCCCGCCGTAGGAGATCCCGCTTCGTCGTCTCAGTTCGGCCATGGCATCACCACCACATCCCGACTTGTACCCGTGAGGGGACTCGATCCAGTCGCGTCGTGAGCCCGCACGGAGGCGGGCACGGCATGGAGTGCACGTAGATCTCGTCCCACGCTACCCATCCCGACTCGCTCACGGGATTAGTAACCCGGAGACCGACAAGCATGCTGTCGATCATCGAGTTTGTGGTTGTCAGATTTGCCGCCGAGTACTTGGTTTGACCGTCAATGTCGATCTGGAAGACCCCGTCCCCAGCGCCGCGGCACTGGCACCAGTTCAGGCGATGCCAAGAGCCCCCCGATACCGTGTCGATCGGCGTGTTGCTCTGGATGATCTCCACGTCGTCTGAGAGAGTTAGGCCGATTCGGTATCCACCAGACACGGCAGCCATGAAGAGCTGAAGCCGAACCGAGGAGTTCCCGCGAGCGTATCCGTATAGAACCTGCCTCACCGGGCTCCCCGACTGGAAGTTGTCCGCGTTGATCTGGCCCTCGAAGTGGAGGCAAGCCTGAACAGGGGGCAGGATCTGTTTAACTGTCATCCAGCCTGCCACGCTGGGTACCGCCACGAGCGCCCTCGTGCCCGAGAACGATGTTAGAAGCGAGTCTCTCAGGATGTTCCCGGTCCCCGTGATGTTGGCGCCCCACCATTCGGAGAGGCCGCCTGGATCTGCGTGTGCCTCAAAGATCCTAGTCTGGGGCGCAGGATAATGGACCGTGCTGTACACGACGTCGTCGTAGTACACGGTGCCGGTGTCGATGTCGCCGAACGAGGCGTCCGCAATCCACCCCACCAGCACACTGTCGACATATGATGTGTCGAGGATCGCCGGCGCATCGTAGAGCGTTTCGCCGTTCACCTTGAAGCGAATCCATCCGTGTGCCGACTGATACATCTCAATCTCGTAGCGGATCCACTCCTTTTTCGGGTAGATGCCCCCATTCGTGGTCGGATAGCCCCCTATGTCGTCGCGAGCCGTCCAGCCAAGCTGGAACGAATCGGAGGATGCTGCATAATGCCACTGAGTTGTGGAGAACAGTCCGATCCCAGACGTGCGAGACGACTGGATGAGCTGCACGGGATGACGATAGGCCCCTGAGCCGACAATGCGGTTCGTGTTGGACCAATACGAGAGGCTCACGAAGGAGCTTCGGTCCGGCTTGAGGAGCGCCGCGCTCGTGCCGTCCGTCGATCCGCACCGATGTCTGGCAGCCCGGGTCCCCCTGTACTTCACAGTCAAAGACGTGTCGCAAAGAGTCCCGGTTCCGGTGACGACCTTCCCTGACCACTGCCCGTAGCCGCCCTCGTAGCCCGTGATGAGCACGTAGTCGCTCCCGGCCTGGGCAGGACAAGCCCACGCGACGGAGAAGACCACGGCGACGATCGTGGAGAGGCGCGGCTTCATCTACGAACCACCTCGTTTCGGGAGCCAGAAGATCCGTAGGTAGGAAAGGCTCTCTGCGGTCGCGACCCCGAACCCCTCAAGTTCGAGCGGCAAGAGCACGGGAAGCGGGACGAAGGATCCCTGTGCCCCCATGTTCATTCCAGGAAACGGGACCACAAGCGTGTCCACGCAGACCGTGTCCGTCGCATTCAGGGTGCTGCAGAGGAACAGCGAGCACGGACCGTCGGCGGCTGTGAACCGAATGAGGTCCCACCCGAACATGCCGCACTTCTCCGGAGGCGAGACCCACGTCGTCGAGTCGGCGTCCAGAGCCGCGAAGTCATAGGCCACCTTGCCCGAACCGCCGCTTTCGATCGCACGTAGCACAGACGGGACAACCCCAACATATTCCGGAGTGATCACGGTGTCCGTACACACATGGAAGCTGTCGAGGTCGATGGTGTACTCAATCAGCGTGTCCAAGACGTCGTAGCACGTGGGAACCGGGGCCCGGCGCGGCGGACTCCCAAAGGAGATCGTGTCCACGTAGGCCGTGTCCGTGCAGACCCAGAAGGAATCGGTCACAACCACCAGCGTGTCGAGCTCGTGGCAGCATGTCGGCATCGTCTCGGTGAAGGCCACCGTGTCCACAGACGCCGTGTCCGTCGTGATGAACGAGCTGTCCCGTGCCGTCGTGTCTGGGACCACGAGCGTGTCGAGTATGTCGCATCCGCTCGGCTTCGGAAGGGCCAGGGACGTGGTGTCCCTGGCCACCGTCGTGTCAGCCGGAGTCGTCAGCAGCTCGTCCAGGATCCGATTGAGCGCTTCGTTCGGCGTGTAGCTGCTCGTCGCAGCGACCTTCTCCACCGACACCCCGGAGACGATCCAGACTACGGCGAGAGCAACCAGAACGGCGCCAGCCCGATAGAGCATCCACCGCCTCTTCACTGCGGTCCTCCTCCCCTCCGCAGTCCGCTGTAGCGCGGATCGCCCGCCTCCGGATGGTTCTGCGGATCCGTTGACGCCCCAGCTGCCCGAGGCGCGACCTCCTCCGGGCTGTCGGTCTCCACGCCGTAGCCCATCTGCAAAATGTCCTCGAGGAAGTCCCCGCACTCCTCGACGGTCTTCACTCTCCCGGCCTTCGCCGAGAACCCGACGCCCCGGAAGTTCCGAATGAAGCGCACGTACTTCGGGGCCCCGACCTTTGCGGGGGCCGGTCCGTCGCCGGGGTCCTTGGCCGCCTTCTTCTTCCGTTGCATCGCTCTTCCCTTCTCATGGGGGAGGGACCGAAGCCCCTCCCCCACAGACTCACATCGCCTCACTAGGCCAGCGTCACCTTGATGAGGCAGTGGATGTACTTGGACGAGGCAGCCGCAGCGTCCTCGTGCCACGTCCAGGCCCTGCGCGCATCGGCGATGAGCGTGTCGGCCTTGTTCAGCGGGTCGTGGAACGTCTCGAGGGCGATGCCCCCCTTCGTTCCCCAAAAGCCCGCCATGCGGTTGACGAGGATCGCCGTGCTGACGTCGTCGACGCCGTCCACGTAGTAACCCTCGTTGTCGATGTCCTCGCGCTGCCACTCGGATACGATGATCGGGATGCCCTCGCACTTCGCCAGCTCGCCCTGAAGGATGGTCGCGGCCGGGCCGAACTTGTCGACCGTCGCCACGTTCGTGTCCTTGATGAGCTTCAGGTACGACATGGGCGAGATGATGCAGGCACACTCCTGCGGGATGACTCCGAACTTCCCGATCGCGGCACGCGCCGCCTGGAGACCAGCGACGGACATGTTGCCGTTGAGCACCGACGTGCCGTTGTTCCCGGCAGCCTCCATGTCCGCGCAGTAGGCCCGGAGCCCGAGCCAACAGGTGCGGATGTCGGTCGCGGCGGTCACGTCGGCATCCTGGTGCGTACCAGCGGTGTCGCCGTTGAGGATCCCGTTCTCGAGCGCGTCGACCATGCCACGACCGAGGTCGTCACGGATCAGGTCCATCACCGCGTCGATCGCATCCTCCTCGGCGTACGAGGAGATCATCGACACCATGTAGTACCCGACGGCCGTGAGGGTCCTCTTCGAGGTGCCCTGATTCGTCAGAGTGATCTCCGAGTAGACGCTGGTCGGCTTCGCGGCGACTTCGGTGCGCTTCAGAGCCTGCACCCTCGTCGTGAGAACCGGGATGTCGAACGGGTTCGTCGGCATGGGGATCTCACGGAACAGCGCGGCGACGGCCAGTTTCAGCCTGTAGGGCTCCAGCCACGTGTTCGCAAGATCCGACGGAACAAACTCCAAGCCCTGTCCGGCGGTCGTGATGTTCCACGGCTTCGTCGAGTCCGCGGCACGCACCGCCTTGTCGAGCTCCTTCGAGAGCGAGAGGAAACGCTGATGTGCCTTGAGCGTCCGGTAGCCTCCGCGCTCGTAGTAGTTCGTCCGGTGAGCCCTCTGCGGGCTTCCGTGGATCAGGTGCTGGATCGCGAGGCGCGAGCCGAGCTCCTGCCACTCACGGATCTGCTTGTTGTCGGTCGGGAGGTTGTACACCTCCTCAACGGTGCGGCCGGCGCAGAGCTGGCGGAGCTCGCCGCTCTGCCCGGACGGGAACACCATCTTGCGGGGGGTCTCGGCCTGCGTCTTGATCGCCGAGTTGAGCAGGCGCATCGCCTCGGCCTCGACCTCGTCCTTCGTCTTGTTCTGGTCCTCCCCGCGCTTCAGAACGTCCTTCACGTCGTGAAGGAGCTTCCCGATCGCATGGAGCTGCTCGGTCGTCGGATCCAAGACCGCGGTCCCGGCTTCGACGGGCGGCTTCTTCTGCGTCTGCTCGCTCGTCGTTCCGCCGTTCGCGGCCTCATCGAAGTACTTCACCGCTTCCCTCCGTACGTCACCACCAGTCTTTCGATCAGATCCGCGGCCTTGCGCGTCGTCGTACGGTCGATTTCAAGCTCTCGTGCTCTCCGTGCAACCTCCTCGATCTCGGCCCGCAACCGTGCGAGCTCATTCGTAAGAGCAGGGTCGGGAGCGGGCACCACCACCCGTCCCATCGAGTCACCACCCGTCGGCCCGATCTCCCGGCCCATGACTTCCTCGAGCTCACGCTCGCTGGGCTCCTCTTCGTCCGCGGCCTTCTGTCCGGGCGGTGGAGGAACCTCCTTGTCGAACTGCTTGTAGTGCCCGGCGAGGTGGCGGTAGACGGCAGCACGGTCCTTGTCGGGGATATTCGCCCCGCCGCGGGCACCGCGGAGCACCGCCATGGCCGCGGCCACGGCACGCCAGACGCACTTCATGTCTTTCGTGTGATGCGGGAGCTTCCGGAGACTCTTGTCCTCGGACTTCCCGCTCAGGTAGTCCTTGTCGATCCAAGAGAACGCCTCGTTGGGGAGCTCGTTCTGTTCCTTGGTCGTGAGGCGCCATGGGGTGTCTTCCGGCGCGAGGTCGGTCTTGTGGGGCTTCAGGGCACCGCGGAGCTCCTCGTCCTCGTCGTCAAGCTCGAACGTCAGCGGGGGCGGTGCCGGCGAGCCGCCAAGAGCGATCCGCACGAGGCCCTGAATCTTCTCCGTCTCGACGTTCGGGTTGGCCCCGACGTGCACGGCGCTGTACTCGGTGAGCGTCGCCGTCCAGATCGTGATGCTCGTCTGATCCTCGCGGATCGGCTCCTCGGCCCAGCCGTCCTTCGGGATCCGGAACCCGACGGACCAGTCCTTCATCACGCCGTCCCGGTACATCCGGAAGACCTCCGAGGCGAACGGATCGAGCATGTCGAACTTCGTCCGTGCCCGGAGGAGCCGCTTCCCCTTCCCGACGTACTGCGGGTAGCCGTCCACCGGGTTCCCGACCGGCTTGTGGCCGCGGAGCAGCTCGATCCCGTGCATCCACAGCACCACGCCCTTGTCCCGGAACCGCGGCAGGCTGTCCTCGAAGGCGCCCGGGGCGATCACGGTGCCGTAGTAGTCCGTCGAGTCGTCCGAGATGATCGACTGAATGACGCCCTTGCTCTTGTCCGCCTCCTCGACCTCGGCACGGAAGTCGCGGAAGAAATCGCGCCTCGCGAGGAACTGCTCCATCGCGGCGATTCTGCCGACGAGGACCTCCGGAGACAGATCGGCCGATGCCTGGTTGTCCACGGTCCCACTCCTCCCCCCTGCGACGACCTTGTCCCAGACACCGGGCCCCACACGGTCGCGCCACGTGATCGGGCTCTTTTTCAGATCCCCGCTCATCCCTCGCCCCTCAGCCTCTTCAGCACCTCCGCCGTGTAGCGGTCGAGGTGCTTGTGGATCACCCGCACGTACCGCGGCGACATGCGGCTCAGCGCACGGTCCCAGCTCACGCGGGACTGCATCAGGTGGTTGCACCACCCGGCGGACTTCTTGTCCTTGGGCGGGCCCGGCAGAAGGTCGCACCGGCACTGAATGTCCTCGTGCGCCTTCCCGGTCCACCCGGGCGCCATGCCGCTCATGATCCGGAACGGCTTGTCTTTCTGAACCGGATCCTTGTGGGAGTCGCTGTCCTCGAGCAGGTGGTTCTTCCGGGTGTTCTTGTCCCGTGCGGAGAGCCACATCTTCGTCGCGAGCGCGTCGGAGACGAGGATCCCCTGGAAGCGCCCGTAGCTCGAGGACTGCCCGATCTCCGTCCGGGCGATCCGATCCGACCAGTAGCGGCTCTTCTTGAAGTCGGCGATCGCGTCCCGCACGCGGGTCCCGATCTGCGTGACGTTCTCGTGCGCTTCAATGCCCGCTTCGAGCGCCTTCCGGATTGGCTCCTTGAAGTCGGACTCGACGACCCACTCCGACCGGTTCAGACCGAACTCGGCGATCGCGTCGACGATCGCAGGATCCGTTGCGACGGAGAAACCGGGCGGCGGCGGGAAGCCGAGAATCTTGATCGTGTCGAGCCCGAACTGGGCAGCCTCGAGCTGGTACGAGAGGAGATCGCCGGCAAGCCCCTTCGCGTGCGGGTCGATCGGCGGAAGGAACTTCGTCGGGTCGATCTCGAGGCGGACGGTCGGGGCACGGACGAGGAGCTCCGCGGGGTCGATAAGCTTCTTCGCCTCCTTCGACTTGACCTTCTCGATCTCCTTCTGCTCCTCCGGCGTCGGACGGTTCCACCACTCGCCGGCGGAGCTGCCGATCGGGAGCAAGGCCATGGGCATGAAGTACTCGTCCCCGCCCTCGTACGGCTCCTTCCCTTCCTCGGACCGGATCTCGTTCGGCGAGGCAAGCCCGTGGGAGATGCGCTCCACCGCACGCTTCACTTTCTCGTTCTCGTCGTCCTGGAGAGCCTTCACATCCGAGAGGTCGTAGCCCAGCCGGAGCTCCGGGTCGTAGGGGCGGAGGAGATCGCGGCGCACGGCCTGGCAGATCTTCCGGAGCCGCGGCTTCATGCCCTCCCAGAAGATCTCCGTCTGCTGGTCCATGTTCGCGTAGTTGGCGTACTCGAGGAGCCCGACGAGAGACGGCGGCACGCCGAAGGCCGAGAGGATCTCCTCGCGTGTCTGCTTCGAGCCCTCGATCCAGTCAGCGTCCTTGGGCGATCTCTCGGTCGGCTGGTACTTGCCACGGACCACGATGCCGAGCCGGTGCCTCCGCTCGGCGCCGGCGTGCTGGTCCTCCCACTTCTGCCGGATCTCCTCGGGCTCCTGACCGGGATCCTCGAGGAACTCGAGCACGCCGCCCGGAGCCGACCCCATGTCGAAGTACTTCGCGTTCCACTCGGCCATGCGGAGAAAGCGGACGAGAGCGAACTTGAGCGCGGTGAGCGAACCCTGCCCGAAGTAGTCGCTCATCGGGTTCCAGTACTTGAAGTGCACGATCTCGTCGCGCTCGTAGGTGACTTCCTTGCCGTACTCGACCGAGTAGATGTACCCGGAGATCTTGGTCTCCGGATCCGGGATCGGCCGCACACGATCGGGCCGGAGGCCCCACAAGCGATTCACGACGACCGACTGCTCCTTCTCTTTCGCCCAGTACATCGAGCCCTGGAGCTCGGCGTGTCCGAGCGTCTCCTCGACGAGGTCTTGGAATGACTGCTCGGGATTCGGGTCCTTGAACAGCGGCAGTAGGGGATGGTCGGAGACTTCCTTGCGGTTGCGATCGTCTCCGTCGATCGGGCGGTACAGGTACCACCGCAGACCCGACCCGTGACTCACGATCTGGAAGAGCGCGGCGTAGACCCACGAGACGACCTGGTACACCTGGCCGTAGGTCTTCAGCTGCTCCTCGGGATCCATCGACTTGTCGGTCCGCTTCCGTGCGGCCTGGTAGAGGAGCCCCGAGAAGCGGCTCGAGCGTATCAGGTACCGGAACATCCCCATGTGAACGGACTCGACCATGCGGTCACGTCTCGATCGGAGCGCGGCTACAACGCCCATCAGTACACTCCCGCCCTTACGCGCCGGCTCATCAGGTTGGCGATCATCAGGGCCATGACACAGTCGTCGTGCATTCCTTCCGGTGCTTCATACCGTTCGCGATCCGACGGCAAGCGCGTCGCCTGGTACGCGAGGAGCTCGGCGATCTGAATCGGATCGTTGAGGATCTGCAGGTCGCGTCGCTCGAGCGCGAGCGCCAGTGAGTCAACCGCTTCCTTCTTGCTCGCGTGCGTTGTCTCGAAGGGAAAGACAGGGAGCCCTTCCTTGCGGAGTCTCTCGACGATCGGGCGGCCCATCGCGTTCGATTCGGCGACGATCTGGTAGCGTCCGCGGGAATCGCCGCTGCCGCGGAACCTCTCGCAGAGAGCACGCAGCCGCACCAGCTGGAGCTCGTAGTCCGTGCGGACCATCCGGTCCAGCTGCACCTGCTCACGGAGCGTGCTGTTGATCGTGGTGAAGACTGTCGCGTCGCCGGTGCGCCCCCAGTCGACACCGGTCACGTACTGATGCCCCTCGATCGCACGCTCCTGCCTGGTTGCCGTCGCCGACTCGCGCACGTTCCGGAAGAGCAATCCGCCGTCCTCGAGGAACTGGGCTTCGACCTCTTGCAGCCTCACGCGCTCCGGCATGTCCCGGACGAGGTCCTCGATCTCTTGGCGCGATAGGTAGGGGTTCGACGAGGAGGGGAAGTTGAACGCGGCCCAGTCGCTCTCGCCGCGATGGACCGGGCACGCCGCACAGTCTCCTGAGCACTGCGTCGAGGAGACGTGGAGCTTCCAGAACCAGTTGTGGCCGTTCGGCGTCGAGAAAAAGATCGCTCGCCCAAGTCGGTCCATGAGTGCGGAGCGTACCACATGCCAGCAGCGCTCACGGGCAAACGCTGCCTCGTCGAAGACCGCGAGGTCGAGGTCGGGACCGCGGAGGGTGTTCGGGTCGTCGCCGCTCCGCACCTGGACAAGCCCGCCGCCCGGTAGATAGACGTCGCGCTCCGTCTGGTTCACCCGAACGCCCGGGATGGACGAGCAGACCTCCCGGATTGGATCCCAGCCCTCACGCGCACGCTTGTAGTCCGGAGCGATCCACCAGGCGCGGCCGCCGATCGACCCGGTGTCGACACTCTCCCCACAACCCAGTGTGGTCTTGCCCCAGCGCTTCCCGCAGGCGACGACCTTGAAGCGCGCCGGGCACCCGTGGACGAGTGCCTGCCCAGGGTGCGGGTGCATCCGGATCTCAACCGTCTTCTGCATCGCCGCCTCCCGCCCTCGATCTCCAGTCCACGACCACTCGGAGCTCGTCTTTCAATTCCACCTCGTGCTTCTCCTTGAGCTCTCCGCGGAGCTGGAAGAAGAGCCGACGGTCCGCCGCACCCTGAGCGCCGGGCAGAAGAGCGCTTTCGATGTTGGCTCGGATAACCGCCGGCCTGAACTCGTCGGAGATGAGGTTGGTGAGGCGTGCCCGTTCTTCAGCCCAACCGGGCAGATCGTGCCAGGAGCAGAGTGTCGATCGAGCGACTCCGACCTCCTCGGCAATCTGCTGCTGGGTCTTCCGCTGGGTGCCGAAGTTAACGGCCTCGATCTCAAGCGCCTTGCGCTGGCGTGGTGTCCATGAGGTACCGGCCCTGCTGTCTGGTTTCGTCCTTCGACGCGCCACACGGACTCACCCCCTCTACCCTTTAGCGGAGTTCGTTACCGCTCGGCGGGAGGGCGTCTTGGTTAAGCGATGTTTCGGCGCGGGGTTAGAGCTGTTGCTAGGCGCTCTTTTGTGCACGCACCTTGGTCACGACCCGGTAGAGGATGGAGCGGACGGCACGTGGAGAGCGGTTGGTGAAGCGGGCGATCTGCTCGAGCGTGAAGCCGGCAACCAAGAGGCGGATTGCCTCCCCCTGCGGCTCGGAGAGTTTCACGCCGCCGATCTGCAGGTGTCGCTCGTCGGCGGCTGCCAGGTTGTAGGGGATCTCGTCGAACAGAACCGTGTTCGGAAGCGGGCGGAGCTTCGACAGGACCTTGAGAACATCGTCGCAGAGCGCCTCACACTGCTCGCGCATCGGACAGTTGCGGCACAGCAATCACAGGACCTCACTCGACTGGACAAGGCGGATTCCTCGTGCGACGCGGCGTTCGCGCCGGATGTAGCCCTTGCGTTCGAGCGCGGTGAGGTAGCCGAGCGCGGCCGAGCGGGTGACTCCGAACTTGTCGGCGAGCTCGCGTAGGGTCGGAGGGTAGCCGCCATGCAGGATCTGTCCGTGGAGGTAAGCCAAGACCTCCCGCTGCCGAGCCGTGAGCCCCTTCACTCCTCGTCCTCGTCGACCACCCGAACGTGATCCATGTGCACGTGGTGGAGGCGCCCGTAGTCGTCCCCGAGGAGCAGGATGAGATCGCGGCGCCAGGAGTTGAGGTTGTCGATTCTGCCGCGAACGCGGTAGGACTTCCCGGGCGTCCAGCGGCCCCGGAGGAAGGCACGGTCGGCGGAGGAAGTCGGGTCCTCCTCGACGAGAACCCAGTGGATATCGTAGTCGCCGGAAGAGACCGCTGGCGGTGGATAGGGGGAGCGCGAGGACTGGAGGGCACGGTCGAGCCGGCGGATGTAGGGGGGCTTCTGCTTCGCCTTGCTCATCTGCCGACCTCGCTTATCGAGTTATCGTCCGATATGTCAACCGCTTGAGTGGGGACTGTTCCCCTGGCAAACGGATCAGGCAGGTTTTCGGGCGGTGCGAAGGCACGAGGGTCCTCCGCCTTGCGGCGCTGCCAGTCGCGTGCCTTCGCGAGAGCAGGGCTCACGGAAGGCTCCGCGGGCTTCCGGCGGATGGGGACCACCGTCCCGTTCTTCCGGGCCCACTCCGCCGCGGGGTAAGCTCTGCCGCAGCCCTTGTCGGCCCGTGGGCAGAACCACTCGTCCTTGGACGGGCTCCACACCAGGCGCTTCATGCAGATCACGCCCCCCGGGAGGGCGTTCGGGCAGAGAGGGGGAGGCTCCTCCCGCTCGGCAGGCTGGCGTCCGACAGCGGGGGTCTTCGTGAGCTCCCCCTCCCCTGTTTTTTTTTCTTCAGGGGGGGAGTTATCCACCGCCGGCTGGCACGGTGGTTGCTCCTTCTCCCCCTTCTCTTGTTTCTCTTCTTTCTCTTCTACTAATTCAGGGCGAACGCTCGACGAACGTTCGACGAGTGATCGACGAGCGCTCGACGAACGGGGCGGCGGCGGGATAATGCTGTCGGAGGGACGGTCCACCTTCTGGTAGCGTTTCCAATGGGTTAGAGAATAGAACCGGGAGCCGTCATCGGCCTGGTAGAACGCGACGTTCATGTGGTCGGAGACTTCCTCGCAGAAGCGCTCGATCTCACCGGTCGGAAGTGAGGCACCTGGAAAGATTTTGGCCTTTAGGCTCTTCTCCGAGGCGATGCCCCTGCCGTAGTCGTCCGCGTGGGAGATCAGGCCGATGAAAAAGAGCTTTGCGGAAACGGAGAGCTCGAGGAACCCCTCGTCCGTCCAGATTCCGGGATCGAGCATCCGCTTCCGGCTCAACGTCTCCCCTCGAAACAGGCGGGGCGGGGCGCCTCCGTAGCCCAGTCTCTACGTCGGCCCCCGCCCCTGGCTCCCAGACAGGCGGTTGTGGGCAGAAGCGCGGATCTTCCTGGAACGGAATGGAGAAGAAGATGCCCGCTGGGTAGCCGTCCTGTGAACCGACAGATACAAGTAGGTCCTCAAAGAAACCGCCTAACTTGCTCAGTTTGGCCAGTTTACCGTCTATGGATTATGCGACAGTCGCTCGTTCCGTCCGCCTGTGGACAAGTTCCATCGCATCATCCTGCTCACCCGCGCCGGTGGAAACGCCCCGCCCGCCCAATGGTGGACTCCCCTCGATCAAAACCTCTTTCTCGGAGTCTTCCGGGACGTCCTCGGATGCCGGGATGCCCGAACGGCTGACAATCCTCACGTGCCCCTTCCTGAGCTGGGCGATCCCGAAGTCAAGAAGCAGCCTCGCGAGTGCCACCTTCGACATCCCGATCCCCGACGCCTCGGCCGCGAGACCTTCATCGGTCTCCCTTCGGATCTGCCACGTCACTGTGGAAAGATCCTTGGCGTTCGCTGCGTCTGCCATGGCTAACCTCCTACCGACACTGTAACCGCCGCGGTTGCGCTTGTCAAGCAGAAAAACAACGGAAACCCTTGTTTTCTACAACGTCTTGATTCTAGGGCAGTTGCAAGATAGTTCGGAAATACGCCGAAAACACACTTGACAAACAACTAAAGGGATGGTAGATTGATTGCGACATTGCGAGGTGCGGCGGGTCGGGAGCCGCCCGGAAGGAGGGACGCATGGACAAGATCGTACTCACTCGATCCGACTTCGAGGAGCGGAACGGCCGCCTTGAGTACAGCGGCACGCTCGATCTAGCAACCACGATCGAGGCCTCCGTTGAGATCGACAAGGACCTTGGTGTCGTCTGGTTCCAGCGCCTGTTCGTGCGAGGCTCGATCCGAGCGCTCGCGGGCTCGAGCATCTCGGCGGGCGAGGGCATCTCGGCGGGCTGGGGCATCTCGGCGTGCTGGGGCATCTCGGCGGGCGGGGGCATCTCGGCGGGCGAGGGCATCTCGGCGGGCGGGGGCATCTCGGCGGGCGGGGGCATCTCGGCGGGCGGGGGCATCTCGGCGGGCGGGGGCATC
>Ga0180007_10002146_pt1 | contig 24216 bp, 22 predicted proteins | sample MM_PC_MetaG_FD_121122 | JGI IMG/M metagenome (GOLD analysis project Ga0180007, IMG submission 121122) | Groundwater microbial communities from the Aspo Hard Rock Laboratory (HRL) deep subsurface site, Sweden - MM_PC_MetaG | ecosystem: Environmental > Aquatic > Deep subsurface > Groundwater... | reverse complement strand
TTTTCCATGGATACGGGAGTCAGCGACTCATGTTGGCGGCGGGGGATTGGGGCTCGGATAAGTCGTTCAATGTCACGGATGTTACGGGCTTGAGTTGGTGTGGCAAATGATATGGCCAGTCCTTCGCGCTCGGCTCTTCCTGTCCGTCCGATTCTGTGTATGTAATCAATCGGATCATCGGGAAGATCGTAATTTATAACCAATGCAATGTTTGTAACATCGATGCCTCTGGAGGCGATGTCTGTGGCAACGAGAATACGATAAGTTCCCTTTTTAAATCCTTCGAGTGATTTTCTGCGCTGGACAAGTGATTTATTTGAGTGGATTTCTGCAGCGTGAAATTTATCTTCGTTAAGTGCACGTGTAACTTTTCTGGCACCATGCTTGGTACGCGAGAATACCAAAACTTGTCCGCTGTGTTCCTTAAGTAAAGATTTAAGCAGTGTCAGCTTGTTTTGCTGCCTTACTATTATCAATTCCTGTTCAACTTTTTCCGCCGTGGTTCCGGTTGGAGCTACTTCTATACGAAGTGGCATACGCATTTGAGCGGTGGCGAGTTGAACTATTTCCTGTGCCATTGTTGCGGAAAATAGAAGTGTTTGGCGTTCACGCGGAACGTGTTCAAGAATCTTGTTAATTTGTGGCTTAAATCCCATGTCCAGCATACGGTCTGCTTCGTCCAGAACCAGAATTTCTACTTCTTTAAGTGACACTGTTCTCTTTTGCAGGTGATCATTTAATCTGCCGGGTGTTGCAATCAGAATACGTGGATTTTGTTTGATCATCTGACGTTGCAATTGCATGGAGGCACCACCGACAAAGACTGCAGTTTTGATCCCCAAAGCATTTGCATAAGGTTTTAGTGCATCTTCCACCTGGTAAGCAAGCTCGCGTGTTGGCAGTATTATCAAACCCCTCTTTTTTCCGGCTGCCAATTGCTGCAACATCGGAAGTCCGAATGCAAAAGTCTTTCCCGTGCCTGTTTGGGCTATTCCTATCATATCTTTCCCTTCCAGTACCATCCCTATTGCCTGATGCTGAATGGGAGTTGGACGCGTGATGCTGTTCGCATCTAATATTTTTAATAGTGCAGGAATAATGCCTATTTCCCGGAAGTCGGGAAACTTCTTATTGGACTTATCACCGGAGTTCATATGTTCTAATTATACTCGTCTAAGGATGAAATAGAGAGCAAATGTGGGAGATAATTTGTATGATCTGAGGGCAATGGTTGGTGTCTAAATAACAAATATTAAATACAGAAAAAACAAGCAAAAATCAGAGAACAAGGACTAAAACACAAAAGCAAGCCATTGTATTCATAGATGCTGTGGCAAGCATATTTTTTAGTTTAGATTTTGTTATTTGCTTGATTTTTCTGTACTTGTTTTTTGGGTTTTAAACATCTAATCGGTTAAGTATAAGAAAAACTAGCCTTTCTGATAGCAATCTTGCCATATGTAGCCTATAGTTGACCTACGCATTTTGCGAGTTTATTCCACTCTCTACTATCCCCAAAAAATACGAATTCTGTTCAATGAAAGGTTGCGAAAAGGCAACCAATGGAAGGCAATATTGCGAAAAACATCTTTCATTGGATGAGCGCAGAAAGATATCTAAAAAACAGCAAACCAATATAAGATCAGGATGTTGTGGTGCGAAATGTATGACGGGTGAGGTGCACGAGAATGGAGAGCAGTATTGTACCAAGTGCAATAAGGCTTGTTGCTGGAAGACGGTTTTGTCGGTGGGGTGAGGAAAAACTTCTACTTAAAAGGCATTTGGAGTAAAAATATATCACTAAAAGGTAACTGCTCACTGGCTTTGTAGGTATTATCAATAAAACGGCTAAAGCCGGTTGTTTGCGTTCGGTAACCCCGACCTTAAGGTCGGGGTTACCGATGCTCTTGAATGGGCTTTAGCCCTGCAAATCAGGTAATCTTTTGCAGGGTCAGTGAGCAGTTACACTAAAAGTACTTGCATGTAGAGTTGCAAAATATGTATAATATACTTGTATTAAGACGAAAAGGGACCCGAACGGTGTTAGTGCCTAAGGCTACCTTTTCTTTTTATATATCCAATTTTGTGTTGTAGATTTTTATTGTCTAAATGATCGAAGTATCGCCAACTGATTTGCTTATATAAAGAAGAGGCGAACTTATTGTTTGGGAAAAGAATCTTTTTAAATCTATTTTGCTTAATTAAATAATCTACCATCTTCTTATAATCTCCATCTCCAGATACAAGTAGAATTTTATCAAAGTCATCTCTTTCAATTAGTATCCTCATAACTTCAAATACAATATCGGTATCTACATTACCCTTCTTTTTGCCGATAAGATTAGAACTATGCTCTCTAAACGAAACAATATATCCGGCTTTTTGTAGATTGCTATATAAATCTTGTTGCTCATCGGACACGTATCCCAGAAAATAATAAGCTTCGGTAATATGGTATTTATCTTGTAGGTATGTTCTGAATTTTCTAAAATCGATGTTCCAATTATTTTCTTGTGTGCCAAGATGCAAGTTTTGTCCGTCAACAAATGCAATGTTTGATTCTCTTTTTATGAAGATATATTATCATATTCCCGTTATATATATTCCGTCATTTATAATCCTATCATTTCCTCATGTTAGAAAATCTACAAAACATTCAATGGCTTGACCTTTCCGGAGTAATTGCTGTTCTGGTTGTATTACTTGCGGTAGTTGCAATCGTTAATTATATCAAGGCAAGGAAGCGTGGGGAAATACACAAACCCGATTACAGGGCTATTTCTTATATTGGAATCATTTTCATTTTCAGTGGTGTTGCGGCTGAGAATTACACAACTATGACAGTTGGACTAATTTTCCTGGCAGTAAGCTATGCACATAAAGATAGCTGGAAGAAGAAGAAAAAGTTTTCCGAAATGAGCAAGGTAGAGAGGGGAGCACTTATCGCCGGATTTGGCATTCTCGTTTTCCTTCTTATTGCTACGGTAGCTATGTTGTTGTTGGGGAAGGGGTGATTGGTGATTGGGTAATATGAATTCATTGTGATATACTTGTGCTTCCATGGCTATTCCAACATCACATCTTAGTGACCTTTACAAACTCTTTGCTTCTGTAGAGACAGAGCGTGAGGCAGAGAAGTTGCTTAAGGATATTCTAACTCCACAGGAGCTGGCTTCTGTTGCCGAGCGTTGGCAACTTGTTCAAAAGCTTGATAGTGGCGAACCGCAAAGAAAAATTTCGAAAGATCTTAAAATCAGCATCAGTAAGATAACCAGAGGGTCAAGAATGCTTAAGTATGGAGGGGGAGGGTTTAAGTATTTTTTGAAGAAATTGGGGAAGAATTGATCGGACTTCGGATTTTGGACAGTGGATTCCAAAAAAACTTTTATTAAGAATAATCAATTATTAAATACAAGCCTTCGCACCTCGAAGAGGTGCTCTGGTTTATGCATGCAAAGCTAGAGCACGTCTTGTTTTTGGTGAGTTAGTCTTACTTCGACTGTACTTAGTACGATCCAAATTACAATTATCAGAATTATCTATGATAGACCCTGAGTTAATCTAATGAGTCGAACCACGACGTGAGAGGTTCAATTAATAGATAAGATGTGTATAACAAAAATGGCTTGTAGATTTCCTTCACTTTAGTTGCTCTTTCTAGCTCGTTTCTCGATATTGGTGTTTTTGTATTAGAGCAGGTCTTGTCTCTGGTGAGCTTGCCGAACCACGACCTGCGAAGTTCGTCCAATAATAAGAAAAATAGCTTAAAAAAATACTTGATTTTAGTGATTTTATATGTAATGCTGTAGCGGTACATGGCAACTGCAATTAACAACGCAGGCTTAGTAGGAGATCGGTCAGAATCATATGAACCGGTTGCAATAGAAGGACCAAATAGGCGTATGATGCTTGTTGGTGTTTCTTATGGCGGAGTTCTGCCCGAAGGCGCTTTTCCACCGGAAACTAATTTTTACAGGGTTACGGTTGCCGAAATCAGAGCTCGTTGCGTATCTGCAATTGAAGGGATAGATGAGCCATTTCAAACTCAAAACTATACTACAATAGAGGCTCTTGAATATGATTTAATATCCCGCGGTGTTAGTGAAGCGATTCGTGAGCAGATATTCGAAGTTATTGCTCGCGATGGCAATGCTCCAAAATGCGATAGAGTTAGAGTCGATGAAAAAAATCAAATTTTCGTTTATGTAACACATGCAGATCCTGATCCAAGAAATGTAAGAAGGCAGTTGGAAAGTTCGAAACATTCACATCATGCAAATCAGGAAATTGGTGGGGTTGGTTGGTAGAGATAAGGAGAACAAATTAATAAATCGGTAAATTTCTTGGTATAAATTTGCCGTGAGGAGACTTAGAATATGCTTTTTTCAGATCCTCAAATATCTTTGGTTTCATACTTATCAGCATTTCGTCTTCTTTGAACTTACCTTTTGCCTGATGCTCCCGATCATAATAATCAATTAGGTTAAGATGTATGCGGTTAGGTTCTATTAAAGGACGAAATATGGCGGCACAAGTAGGTGCAGCGGGAATAATATCTACAATGAATTTGCCAATATATCCCGATAACCCCAATAATCTGCCAGCCTGCGAAGCATTTGCAATCAATAACACAACATCCGCATCTGATTTAATTCTTGAAGAAAAAGTAATATGTGTACAATCAATCGGATTGCGTCCTACTTTATACAGGAATTCATATGTAGATTTATTATCCTTAAATACTCGTTCTTTTTTAACATAAACATCAAGGATATCTTCGATGGGAATATCTTCTTTTTCCGCAAAGTAACTGCCGGCGGAGAATCGTCCCCGCCGACAGTTAATTGCCAAATCCTGACCGTTCTTTGCACTCTTTGCTAAGCACACACTTATTTCATCTTCTGTGATTATACTTCCTGATGGTAGTTCGTTACAAAAATGAACAGAGACCGGCCGATAGTTGGTGAGATTAAGCAGCATCGAGTTCTATTTGGGTAAGATTACATTGATCACAGTCTTCCAAAGGACATCCTTCGCAACTTTCGGGTGCCATAACGGCCGGATCATTGCGTTTTTGTTTAGAAGTACGATGACATGAGGGATTACTTGCTCTTGGACAACCAAACTTTAGGTATGCTTGTCCTCTGCATCCGCCCTTGCACGTGTCATAGATATCGCAATCTTTACAGGGACCAACAATGTATTTGTCCTGATCGCGAAAGACTGTAAGAGTGGAGCTTTTCATTATTTCCGATAGCGGTTGCTCCTTTAGATCTCCGTGACGGATTCCCTGAGCACAACAGGAATAAACTCCACCATAATCTCCATTATCGAAATTTTTGACATGAATTCCGGTTACAGACATTGTGCATGGGTTCCCATATGCGGGAGGGAATATTACCTCGGAAGCCAACTCCGGATGATGCTCCAGATCATATTCACGGAATCTTTCAAAAAGCTCCTTAACCTGTTCAGGAGTAACGCATGTTGTTGCCTCTCCACTGTCATTTCTTCTGCTAATCTCAATAAAAGGGGTTATGTTGTTCTTTCTGCAATATGTGAAGAAATCGAAGGCATGATTGTACAAAGATCCAGTCAAAGGCATTTCTAGTACCAACTGTATACCCTTTGTATATTGCAATTTATTAATTGCACGGAATAGATTGCCTGCATAATCTGGCCTACCTGCGAATCTATTCATAACATCAGATCTGCCTGGAATTACTGCATGAGTTACGACAACAGTCCCCGAATCAGATAGGGCTTTAATTAAGGAATCATTCATTATTTGACCATTTGTAACCAGAATAGGTATCAAATCAAATTCTCTTGTTGATCGAACCATCTCTTCGATATTTCTGTGCATTGTTGGTTCTCCACCAAGTATTGCTACTTCCTGGAATCCTTCCTTTGCAGCTTGATCTACATAATCATTAAAATCCTCAAGAGGAATATCTCCGTTTTCCATTCTTATATTAAGCGCTTGTCCAATTCCACACAAACTTCCAACTTTCTGACGTGTTTTGTAGCAAGCTTCACAATTAAGTGTACATCGTCTGCCAGGTACTACCTCTATTCCAAAACACTGATTATCACTATCGTTTTTTTCTCTGAATCCCGGTGGTGTATAAAAACTTTTTTCCATAATAATATAATTTGAAACAAAATAAAAAGACTCTCGCCATACAGGGGAGAGTCGAATAAATTTAATTAAACGTTATCGCCAGCTGTACAGCGGTTTGGGTTGTATGCTCCACCAGGAGAGCCGTTGATAACGTATGTAATAATGCACCAGTACAACGGTACACGTCAGAATTTCATATGTCAATACATAAATAAGCTATTTTTATTAGGGTTGTTCGACCGCAGGTTATTGCAGAGGAAAGGTAAAGATTTATAAGCATCTTTATTGCTCGTTCAATCAAAAAAAGACTTGCATACAAGAACAACTACGACGAAAGTATGCTCTGTACAAAATGCGCAGCTCAGAAAAAATCACCGGGAAGACAGTGCTTTTTATAAACACAGGAGGAAAAAAGAAGTACTTCACGATAGAAAAAGCCAAGAAGCTGGGCGCAAAAGTTATACTTCTTAATGCAACTCCTAACTATAGCAAGCAGCATATCGATGCATACATAGAAGCCGATACATACAATCATGATGAGGCCTGCAGTAAGTTGAATCGTTTTTGTAAGCAGAATCCTGAATATATGCCTGATGGCGCCATTACTTTCTGGGAGGATGATGTGCCGTTGCTTGGGCGTATATGCGAAGATCTTAAATTACCGGGAAACAGTTACGAAACGTCGCTTATTACGCGCAACAAGTTTGAAATGCGCAACCGATTGGCGAAAACCGGACTCGGCAATCCGCGTTTTGCTCTTATTAAATCGCCTAAAACCCTGCGTCAGGCAATTGAAAATGTCGGTTTTCCGGCAGTAATGAAACCGGCATGGGGATCCGACAGTGAGTTTGTGGTATATGTAAATAACGAGAAGGAAGCTAAAGTGACCTTGCGCTATCTGCTGGCGAACTGTAATGAACAATTTAATCCGATATTCAAATATAACAATGGACTTTTCCTGTTCGAGGAATATATGGATGGTTTGGAAGTGAGTGTGGAATGCTATGCGCAATACGGCATACCGCATGTTATTGGTATCAACGAAAAGCAGCCGATAGAATTACCATACTTTGTTGAATACGGGGACATAGCTCCTGCCCGTATAGACGATATTACTGCACAGCAAATAGGTAAACTTGCAGAATCGGCAATCATTGCCTTGGGCGTGCGTGACAGTCTTGCTCATATCGAGATAAAAGTGACACCTGATGGGCCAAAGATTGTTGAAGTCGGTTCCCGTATGGGAGGAGATGATATTTACCATAACGTGAAACATGTGTGGGGAGTAGATATGGTGGAAATGGGATTAAAGATTGCTTTTGGTATGCATGTAGACACAAAGCCATGTCCACCTAAGGATCGAATTATTTGCAGATATTTTATTCCAAAGCATTCCGGCATTGTAAGCAGTATTCAGAAGGAGAAGCAACAACTTAAAAATAAGGATTTGGTTCATCTGGAACTTACAAAGGACGTAGGCGATGCCGTATTGGTTCCACCCGAAGGGTTTGATCACGCCGGATGGGTTGTGGTACGTGGCAAGACATATCAGCAAGCGGAAACACTTCTGGAACGAATAATGCGTAACATTGATATAAATGTGACAAAGTTTCGGAGGGATTCCACACTTGGCAAAACCAGCCGCGAACATGTTCTGGATACCGCATCTATTGTTCGTAGTCAGATTATGGAAGCATCGCGTCTAGCTAAATTGCGTTCAGCGAATCTCTCCGATATGCGCAGTATGCGCATTGGAATCCTTTCTAATTCACCTGCAGGTGAAAGCGTCCGTCAAATTTTGGATGAATACGGATACAAGACGGAACTAATTGATGTGAGCCAGATGCCTCTTCCCATTCGCAAAATACAGGATGCAAACTTTCATTTTGTTTTGAATCTGTGTGAAACTGATCCGAACTCGCCTATGTTGAGCGCACACATTGCGGCATTACTGGAAATGCTACAGTTGCCATTTTGCGGTTCCAGTTCGGCAACAATCTCAGCAACACTGGATAAAATCAATGTTAAGAAAATGCTGGACTATCATGATATTCCCACTCCGAATTGGGATTTTATCGAAGAAATCGGAGAGGAGATCAATCCGAATTTGCAATTCCCGCTTATGGTTAAGCCTGCTCGTGCAGATGATTTTTATGGTATAGCAACATGCTCTGTAGTAACAAATGAGCGTGAACTTAAGAGTCGTCTTAAAACAATTGTACAGGACATGAGGCAACCGGCTCTTATCGAGGAATATATAGAGGGAGATGAAATAGATGCTTGTGTGATTGGGAACGGGGATGAAGCCGAGGTTCTTCCACTTATACGATCTGTGTTCGATAAAATGCCCAAAGGGCATTGGCATATTTACACATCAGAACTTATGACGGATAAATATCAGGATGTACTCAAAACAATTCGTGTGGAAAAGCCAGCTAAGATTCCCCAAAAGCTTAATAAGCTGGTTAGTGAAATTGCACTGGATATGTTTTCCATATTCAGTTGCAGGGATTTTGCGGAAATAGAAATGCGCATAGACAAAAATGGCAATCCATTCGTACTGGAGATAAATCCAAATCCCGGTATAGAACCTACTGATTTCTTCACTTCTGCGGCAAAGCTCGCAGGATATGGTTACGGAGAACTTGTGGAAAGTATCATCTGGAGTGCAGTTGAGTGGTATAAGCAGGATACGCCGCTATTGTCAGCAACTTGATCAAATCAATGCTAAATCCACATTTATATTGTTTCGGTATTAAATGAAATAATGGACTATATTTTCAGCAAAGTTGATATTATGATTGGTTCCTCTTTATAATTTCAATTCAGAATACACACTATGAAAACTATCCCAGCTTCGCTAATTATTGATGCACGCATTACTGATGAAGGCATAGATATTTTTGTAAACGACGATTCGTTTCCTATTCGCTATCCCAAGGAGATTTGGTCGCAGTATCCACAGAATCTTCGGGAGATTCTTCGTGATAATCTTGCATACAGTACCACGCTATATCTCCCGCAAATGTTCGGTCTCCCAAAGGCCCAGATGCGTACCAGTCGTCCGATTGCGGAAACATTTCTCTTTAAGAATGGAATATACGATATGCCGATCTGTGCTCTTACAGACAATGCTTCTTCCATGGAGTATGTGAAGAATTTTTTCAATACCGATTGGTCATTTGCGGACAATAACATTGCTACACCCAGGTCGGTGGATTTTTCATTGCAGAATGCCAAACCACAACGTGCAATTATTCCATTTTCTTTCGGCAAGGAGAGTTTGCTCAGCTTTGCCTTAAGTCGCGAGATAGGAATGGAGCCAATACCCGTACTCTTTATAGAGCCGGCTAATATCTTCGAATACGAGCATAAGAAGGAACTGATCGAACGTTTCCAAAAAGAATTTGATACCACTGTTCATGTTGTGGAATTTAGCCCCGGTATTTTTAGATACGGAACCTTCTGGGGACTCAAGACGGAACTTGGTTGGGGCTTACACACCACTGAGTATGCACTGCTTACTCTACCATTCGCCTATGCACTTAACGCTCAGTACACATTTCCCGGTAACGAACAGTCGTGCAATGATATCTTTAATGATCGCGAAGGAGTTCGTACTTACAAGGCCGGATACGATCAGCACAGCGATTGGCTCTCGCAACAGACGTTACTTGCCACACTCATGCTTGGCAGAAAGATCGAAGTTATTAGCCTGATGGAACCGTTATACGAACTTGCGATCACTGGGATTCTTCATCGGCGTTATCCGGAGGTTGGTAAGTATCAAATGTCCTGCTTTGCGGATTCCGAACATGGACGTTTGTATCGTTGGTGTCAGCGATGCACAAAATGCGGATACATGTATGCGCTTTGTTGTGGGTCCGGAGTATCTCCTCAGAAAGCGGGTTTTAAAGATAATCTATTTTCCAAGGAGTATGAAGAAATTTACGAACACTTCTTTGGATATGATCCCAAGCATCCGATCTATGGTTCCCAGGATGAACTTGGAACGGCATTTATGCTTTCTGAAAGAGCAGGATACTCCGGCGAGAGTATGGATAGATTCCGCAAGGAGATATTGCCATTTATGATAAAAAGACAAGAACAATTACTTGATAAGTACCTAGGAATCAACTCAGAAAAAAATCTGCCTCCAACACTTAGTGATCCGATCATGAAAATATTTGCCATGGAGACAGAAGCCCTAAAAGAAAAGGCAAGATCATCCCTACATGCTAACTTGATTCATGAGTAATATAGAAGGTACTTTACGGAACTCGGCAAATATGATCGCTTCCATTACATCACTGGATCTGTTGCTCTCTGGATTGCGTGATCGTTATTGCTGTATTGCACAAGAAGGAAGTCCCTATGCGAAGTTTGCAGGCGCCAACCTTACAACTGATCAGGTTATCCTAACGTCGAATAAAGGAGAACTCTCTGATGAAACCATAATATCTTCCACCAATATTTCTGATGAATTGGTACTTAAGGGGGTAAATGCTTTTCTTCCTTCCTGTTTTACATCAGGTACACTGGAAAACTGGTCGCAAAAAATGGGAATTACCATTGTCGCTCCCAACTCAAACTTGCAAAAGCAACTGGAAGATAAAGTCATCTTCAATGACGTGCTCCACAAAAACAACATTTCTGTTCCCGTTAGTCATGTTCTAAGATCGAACGATGATGTTGTGAATACACTCCCGTTCACCGGAGTATTGCAAGTCCCTGATAGTTGGGGTGGACTTGGAACGTACTTCATTGATTCAAAGGAACACTTGTCGAATGTCATTTCAGAAAATAGTCTTCCATTCCCATTGTTGTATCGTGAATTTATTACAGGGCGAGCACTGGGTGTTACTATTTTGGTTGGAGAATCAAACACGATGTTTTCTGCGCTTCGTTCGCAACTATTCATCCCCGCTCAGGACGATCCTCCTTACTTTATAGGAACGCAATGGATTCCAAAAAGTTCTATTTCTGCAAAGGCAATCATTTCGTTGGAACGATCATTATCGCAAATTGCTGATGCGATTCGCGCTCTTGGATTTGTAGGTATGGCAAACGTGGATTGTATTGTAGAAGGGGACGATGTATTTATTGTTGAATGTAATCCGCGTCAGTCGATATGCACTTGTCAGATAGCACAGCATCCCAATCTTTTAAACGGATATGATCTGATGGAAGAGTATGTACGTTGTTTTATGGAGGGTGATTGTTCGGGTGATATTTCTTTTATACCCGATACGGATTTTGAAGGATGCGTGCTTGATCTGGATCAGTTTGGCCGTCGATTTTCCGGTCGCAGAATCAATAAACCTTGGGATGTAGGGATTTACAATCCGAATGTGGATGGCAATCCATACTCACTTGATCTTTCCAATCTTAAAGCAGAAGACCTTCTGATTGTGCACACAATTCAAAAAAATACTCTTCTTAATCTCACTTCAAATTTGGGTGTTGTACTTTCCGATTTACCTGTTGCAGATATCCTGTCAGATAAGATTGTAATCAATTCCCGTGGAGAATCGATTCTTGATTTTGTATCAAAACTTGTTGAGAGTTGTCTGGAATAACTGAATTTATACTGTAGAGTATCTTTCATGAATCAGGAACTCCTGCATCGGATTCAGGTGCTCAGGCAACCGCTCATTGCCATTGCGGATAAATACAATACGCCTCTTTATGTATATGATCCCAAAGAGGTTCGCAGGAGCTACGGTGAATTCGATTCCGCGTTTAGGGATGTAGGCGAATCTGTTGAGATATTCTATGCGATAAAAAGCAATCCGTGTAGTTTGTTGCTTAAAACAGTAGTTGAGCAAGGTGCCGGATTGGATGCTTCCAGTCACCGAGAACTTAAGCTCGCATTGGAAGCAGGGGCGAAGAGAATTATTTATACCGGTCCGGCCAAAAAGGAGCGCGATTTCGAACTGATTTTAGATCATGCCGATTGTATTACTGTTAATCTTGAAACAGTTCGGGAGCTTACGTTGCTTGCGGAAATGGCAAAAAAAAGAAAAACAAAAATCCGCTGTGGTCTGCGCATCATAACAAATAACCAATCAGGCTGGACCAAGTTTGGGCTGCCACTTAACCAACTGCGGGAATTCTACGACAAGGCCTCCGCATTTCCTGAGATCGAATTTTGCGGAATCCACTTTCATATTAGTTTTAACACTAATCCGGATAACTATGTTAGGACTCTGGAAGAAGTGGCTAAATATTTGACGGAGCAATTTTCCAATGATGAGCGGCAGCAGTTTACGTATCTGGATATCGGTGGAGGAATCTATCCTGTTAATACTTGGGAGGGCTACTATCCTTGGAACAAAGATTTAGAGCATGCTGCATGTCCTACAGGCACTTTAGATATGATTCTTAACGACGAGTATCATCCGCGATATATCCCGATGCAAATTACACCTGTTAAGGATTTTGCATCAGCAATTGTTCTGGCAATGCAAAACCACATACGACCCGCTTTGCCAAATGCAAAAATGTATCTGGAACCGGGTCGCTATCTTTCGCAGAATTCGTTGCACATACTGCTTTCTATTACAGATATAAAAGAACAATCCATATGTATTACCGATGGCGGGAACAACATGATTGGTTGGGAGAAGTACCAGCATTTTTGGTATACACCTGTTTTTAATCTCACTCACTTTTCGGTGGAACGTGAAATTCCATCTCTTCTCTATGGTTCACTCTGCACTCCCGATGACATCTGGGGTTACTACCTCTATTGCAGTGACGTTCAGGAAGGGGATTTGATTTGTCTTCCATATCAGGGAGCATATACATATACATTCGCTCAGGAATTTATTCGGGAGATACCGGATGTGGTTTATATTGGATTAAATAATTGAATAAAAAATTTGTTCAATAGGAGTGCTGAAGATATATGTGTGGAGATGAATGGTGTACCACGCGAAGCTCGCCACAGCGAGCGAAGTATGGTGGGCCGGGAGAGTTTGAATACAAATCCGGTTTTGAAAGGACATTGTGAAGAGGTATCAATACTTTTCAAAATATTTACCTATTCAACCAAGTAATGCTCAACTGCAAAATTGTCGCAAAACTTACCCAAATAAGATATGGGACCTGCGCCCAGCCTACCAATGGAGCAAGAGGCCAAACTACTCGCATCATCCATATTATTGTTCCAAGCACGATTAAAATATCTATAAGAGCCAGAAAATTGTTTTTTAATCCAAATTGGATAGGGGTGAAACTCAGATTTGCTATCAAATTAATTATGAACGGAATGGCAATCTTTACAGACCACTTATGGCTGAATGCATTGAAGAAAACGTACCCGAATGAAATTAATATTACGATATAAAGGATTGACCATACCGGTCCAAATATCCATGATGGCGGAGCAAACGGAGGTTTGATCAGTGTTGCATACCACTGAGTTGTGTCTGAAGGATTCATTTGGATGATGGGAATTGTAAATCACATTGCTTGATCTCCATTAGTATACTCTTTGCCCATTTTTTTGCAGGATCACCTCCCCAAAGCATCCATGCAATAAAACCATTGCTGGGCTTATCCGGATTGCCAAAATTCTTTCCACGTTTATCAACTTCGTGTCGGGCAAAGAAGCTAACCATTCGCTTGATTGTCTTTGGACTAAGACGTTTACGATTTTTAAGATCGCGTGCACGGGCAATGCCAATAGAAGTTCCACCTCGCTTAAACTTTCGCCTAAGTCTGAGGCCTTCTGTTGCATAGTCTGAAACTATCGGTGGTGGGACAAAGTTGATTGAGCTGTATCGTTTTGGAATGGGCATATGCACATATTATATCAAACGCTTTTGTGTAAAAGCACGGCTAGATTTTGATTTTAGATATTTTTCAAAATCCAATGCTTTCCGTTTTGTTTTAAATGCTGCATAGAAAACCATATCTTTTGGAGATATTCGACTTGTTGTTGGAGATGAGTGGTTTTTGTGTCTTACAAGTCTCTTTTTAAGATCTCTTGTGAAGCCGATGTAATGCTGGTTGTTCTCGAGTTTTAGTATGTATACGAAAAACATAAGGGATGAATTATATCCCCACTTCGTGTTCCTTGATACGCCACTTCGCCTACGGCTTCGCGGCGCGCACTTCGCTTCGTAGATCATTGGAGGTGGCGTGCCACACCACTTGGCCTACGGCTACGCGGTGTACCACGCGAAGCTCGCCTCAGCGAGCGAAGTGTGGTGGGCAGTGGGGGCAAGGTTCGAAGCGGGAATCTATGATTGACTACTATTTGTTCGTGTTCGAGACACCCCCTTCTTATCGGGGATGCAATAGTTAGGTGGTTTAGGTTTACGAAAAAAACATATGCAATGAGACTAAAGGTCTTTCTTTGGGAAATAGCTACCACAAAAATCACTTGTTAATTAATTTATTAATAAGTACCAATGCCACATTTTCTTTAAAATCAACTACAAAATTTCAAATAAGAGGCAATCAATTTGAGTCTATATAAGTACATTGTAACTGCGACCTTCAAGCTCTATTGTTGATATGGCAATTGCAACGATGGGAATTCAGGAAGGCAAAAGGTGGAACTCGGTGATTGATCTCCGGATGAATCCGCATATCTGGAACTAAATTCACAAGTGTAAACATCCTTAATGCAGTTCCATACGGATTGCCTTGTAACATTGTGTGCATCTGCTTCGAAGATCTGTTCCAGAGTATCAGAAAGATTTCTGTGCTTTACACTTACACGCAATTGTTCAACTACATCGAATAAGTCTTTTACTAAACCTCTCAATCTATCCATGTGACAGGAAATATCCGTATCAGCGAATTTTAGTTTTCCTGCCTCTATTGCGCAAGCCAGTATATCACAAAATAACTCCTCATATTCCGCATATTGTTTGTCATGTGATATCCCTACAGAATTAAGAAAACTTTTTAGATGATTTCTGCTGCGTACTACATCTTCAGCAGTCTTAATTGAGGTGTAGTGCTCACACGGGATTAACAATCTTTCGTAACCCACTAACGCGCAGTTAAGCAAATCCTCGACGCTTTCCGGCAAAGGCTCCCAGGGCGCATCTTCAGCCGGATTTCTATTTGTTGCTGATGATGCAATGGAAAGAGTTCCGAGAAACGCATCGGTCAGATAGTCAGAAAACTGAGAATTATATTCTCTCTGTTCTCTTCGTCTTCTTAATGACATTAAGTAAGTACTTGTTGGCAAATCCTCTGTCATATTGATGATTGGAAGAAGGGTACTTGTACGCTTTATACTTTTTCCTAGTTAATAATATATTACTTGACAGATAACGGGTAATTTTTGTTGTTTTTATCTTATTTTATGCTAAATTCGAGCGCTGCTTACCAATACTATACTATGAGAGAATTTTTAGATCTCAGAGAAACTGCCGAATCATATGCCGAAGGACAGGTACTATCCACCAGTAACAAAGTCAAAGAAAGCATTACTTATAGCGGGAACGCCGTAGAAGATGCTAAAAATAGAAAATTTTTGCAGGAAATATCAGAGGGTCAGTGGATTTATCTTGGTGAAGCCGCGCACTGTGTAAAAACTTTTCAGGATCTTCTTAGAAAGTATGTCGCTGACGAACTGGATTATCAGGAATGGATATTCCCGCGACTTCAAAGAACCGAAAGCATCAGAAACTTTGGTTGGGAAGCGCGTGAAAATCTTCGTGGGGAATTAATGAGAGTGGTTCCGAATATGATGGAGAGGGGCGCACATCTTCCGGAATTTTATCTTGATCCACTTCAATGCCCATCGTTTTACAGATACATGTCGCTAAACAGTCCTATATCTTCTCAGGAATCCCCGTATAAAGTTTTTGAAGTGCTAGGTGGATGGACTTACAGGAATGAACAACCGGAAAGAATAAAGAATGGATTCCAAACTGGATTGGAATTTATTGGCGCAGAAATGGTATTTATGGGGAAACCAGAAGATGCTCTGGAAATACGAAAAAATTCATTGAATCAGGTTATTAAAATGCTGGATGATTTGGGAATTGTATGGAGAACTGTGGTCGGTTCTTCCTGTTGCCACAGCGATTCCGCTAAGTATGGCAATATCTTGCAGCAAGGGTGCAAACCTGATGAGATACCGACGATTGATATTGAATGTTACATCCCACACACAGGTGAGTGGATTGAAATTGGCGGTGGAGATCTGGCATTTGATCGATTAACTTCAAAATTTGGTATCACATTCAATGACAGTGACGATGAAGTCTGGTCTGGTTGCCAGGGATTTGGATTCGGACGTGCGCTTTATGTCTTTCTTTCTCAATATGGATGTGAGAGAGTACACTGGCCAGATGAGTTCACCCATTAGAAATATGAAGGTTACAATAATCGGTTCAGGGGGATATATCAGAACACCAAAGCCATGCTGTTCATGCGAACTCTGTAAAATCGCCAGGAAAGACATTAAAGAAAGAAGACTGGGGCCATCAGTCTATATCAATGATATCGATCTGCTTATAGATACCCCTGAGGACATTGCGGAAGGGTTAAATTACTCAAATATTAAAAAAGTAAGTAACATTCTTTACTCGCATTGGCATCCTGATCACACCGCAGGTTGGAGAGTTATAGAACAAATTCAGGCTGATATTGATATCAGATCATCATCAGGAAGCCAGAATTTGGTTAAACCAGATGATACTATAAATATTTTTATTCCAGCGGATTTGCGCGAATTGATAATTAAATTGGAGCCGGGCATTAAATACATGGAGAAATGTTCATTCGCCGAAATCAAAACCTTCAAAGATAAAATTAATATCAAAGATTGTTGTATTGAAGCAATTGAATTATCCAATGATATACCGTCATATTTGTATTTAATAAGCATTATAGATAAAAAGATTGTCATATGCATGGATCATGCAAAAAATATTCCTGCTTCAAAAATACCTGAAGGCGTGGATTTGATGATAATGCCACTGGGATATATGGAGGAAGATTTACCACAGGATCATATAAGAAGACAGGATACTTCTTTTAAAGAAAATCTGAACTTAATCGATATACTGCACCCGAAGCAGACAGTATTTGTTCATATTGAAGAGCTTTGGAGAAAAAGAATTGCAGACTACCAAGACCTAGAAACGCAATATAAAGACAAAAATCTTCATTTCTCTATAGATGGAACGGAGGTCGCAGTATAAGAAAACGGACATATATTTTGACAGAAAATTATTGTTTACATAACATGTTCTTCCATGTCAGAGAAGCAATCAACTTCTCCCCTCTGGCTTACAGATTCGGAAGTTTCTCAGCTTCTAACAACACATGATGCCTATGATGCCGTAGTCCAAGCGCTCATTCATCATGCCAAAGGTAAATTCATTCAACCTTTAAAGCCATATATTCGTCCACGTGGAAGAGAAGAGGAATACAGTGGAGGAAGATTCATTGCCATGCCCGGATTTCTGGACGACCCTATAGGAACTGCAGGTATAAAATGGATTTCTGGGTTCCCTGCAAATATAGAAAGAGGCATACCAAGAGCATCCGGTCTCATGGTTCTTAATTCCACGGAAACAGGTAATGTGGATGCCATTATGCCATGCGAGACTTTGTCTGCCAGAAGGACAGCCGCAGTGGCATCAATATCGATTGATCACTGCGCTTCAGAAACCGCTAAACGCATTGCGATCATAGGTGCTGGTCCAATTGGTCTGGAAGTCGCAGACTCGCTGTTGGACAGGCCTCGCAATATTGAGGAACTAAGAATATGTGATCTTAGAGATGATAGGCTCAGGAAGGCACAGGAATTATTTCAAACTAATGATCACTCAATAACAATCAGCGCTTATAACGAAGTTGAATCAGCAGTAAAAGATGCGAATGTAATAGTGACAGCAACAACGAATTCGGAAAAAGCATACCTGAAGGATAACTGGTTAACCGATGGGTGGGTTTTTGTTGCGTTAAGCCTTGATGATGCAGACCCCGAAGTTGTAACAGGCTCCGATAAATTGGTTGTCGATGATTTTGATCAATGTAACAGAGAGGAAAAGTTGCTTCATAGGCTGATAAAAAGCGGGATGCTGGTCCGTGATCAGGTATACGGAACGCTTGGAGAAATAGTATCTGGGGGAAAAGCTGGAAGGGAAATAGAAAGTGAAAATATATATGTAAATCCGATGGGTATGGCAATAGAGGATATTGCTGTGGCCGCTCGCATATATGAAAAAGCTGGAAAGCAATCAAAAGGAATACTTCTCCCTCTGTAAATGAATATAGCAGAATCTCCTTCTGACATGATTGGCAATACACCTTTGTTCAAATGCCCTCAAAGAAATCCTAATTGGGATCTAATATTTAAGATGGAAAAATTTAATCCAAGCCAAAGCATGAAGGACAGGGTCGCCGAACATATGATTGACGAGGCTGAAAAAAGAGGTGATATAAAGAAGGGTGATACAATAATAGAATCATCCTCGGGCAATACAGCTACAGCTCTTGCGATGATAGCGGCTAATAGAGGCTACAGATTTATAGCGGTTGTGGACGAAAACATATCGCGCGAAAAGGTTTTGATGCTAAAAGCATACGGAGCTGAGCTGATTTTCGTGGACCACGGAACGCAAGAAAAAAGTCTTGTGCAAATCCGCAGAGAGAGGGGTACCGAGCTTGCAAAACAGATGCATGGAGCATTTTACCTGGACCAAGCCAATAATCCTGATAACCCTATCGGATACCATAATATTGCGGAAGAGATAAGGAGGGATTTAAACAGGATTGATGTTCTTATTGGCACTGTTGGAACAGGCGGTTCATTGTGTGGAACAGCCTCGAATCTAAAATCGGATCATCCGGATTTGAAAGTTATAGGAATTGAACCTGAAGGATCCACCATATTTACATGCGATGGCAGCCAATACTTCATGACAGGCCCCGGAAGAAGCATGGGCACGGAGATACCCCGTAATATTGATTTTTCTGTTATTGACGAAGGACATTCTGTTTCAGACAAGCAGGCGTTTAACACCGCGAGATTCTTCGCAAAAAGAATGGGATTGCTGCTTGGAGGGTCCTCCGGCGCGGTTATTTATAAGGCTCTTTCTATAATGGAAAAGCAACCCGAAACAGGCGTCATGCTGGGGATTCTTCCCGACGGCGGAGAGAAGTATCTGCAATCGATATTTAATGATGATTGGATGGTCGCGAGGAATCTGTTGGATGTCAGCGTGGATTACCGATTAAGATATTTACTAAACCTTGCCCAATAAAGCGCACAGCCCGTTGCATTTCTTTCCGCTCCACGTTATCAGAGATTTTCTTGTAAATGAAATAATATCAAATTGCGTTTGTAATATAGATCTAAGGGTCATTTCTGATTGATGATGGCATTCGAACCCTTTTTTATTTTTGAATCTGCCTAAATGGCAGGTTCTCATAAATCCTTGTATGTAATTTTTCCACAAGTTTTCCCAATCAAATATAAATGTTTCGAGGAATACAGTACCATTCTCTGATAAAAGCTCTGAAACACGTTTAAAAAACTTCTCTTGGTGTTCGTCAGATAATAGATACTCAATTACACCCATAAGAAGTATAAGTTCATATTTTTGATTGAATTTTGCAGTATCAAGTTGACTAAAATCTTGAATCGAGACATCTGCATTTGGACAAGATTTACGAGCTTCATGAACAAGCTGTGGCGAAATATCTACACCTGATAAATTCGTATACCCCATTCCAGATATTTCTGATAGAACCCTGCCATATCCGCAACCAAGATCCATGATTGGAGCGTCTTTTGATGATAGCCTTTCAAAAACATCAGTCTCTGGAAACGGAGTTGTAAACACTTGCCTTCCATCTAGATCTGAATCCCATTTCATCACTAGTGCTTATCTGTAAATAATTCTTCGTATCTATTAACTAGGGCATTAACAGTAACAGGTATAACTGTACCAAGAACTTTGTGCAATCTATCTGTGTAACTATCCCTATCTGGAACACCCTGCAAATCCGATTCGCTGTGTGCAACGGCTACATCTGTAGGAATATTGATAGCTGATGCAGGAAGTTTTCTGTGCAGGCATACTGCTAGAATTGCAGAGGTCTCCATTTCGATTGATCTGACACCAATCTCACTTAGTTCTTTCATTAATTGTACATCTTCTTTCCAACGACCATCGGAGGTTATTGTTGGGCCTTCCTGCCAATTCATCTGTTGTTTATAAAACTCTTTTCTAATCTCATTATCCAAACCTGGATCTGATGTAATTGGGTATCCCGATGGTAGATAATGCCCTGATGTTCCTTCGTCACTAAAACACGATGTTGTAATGATTGGATCCCATAAAGTCATACTTTCCAACAAAGCGCCACAAGTCCCTATGCGTGCTATTGCCTTAGCGCCATAAACACGCAATCTCTCCACTTTACAAGCAGCAATTGGCGAACCCTGCCCTGAAGCAAAAGCAATATCTAAACCTCTGTGTCTTACGTGCAATATCTCATCCTGAAAATTGTGGCCATAATAAACCCGATCTGAATCTTGAAATTTTTGCTCTGCAATTTCATACCACGATGGCTTTTCTATAATAACTCCCAGATCGGTCTCTCTTTTTACTTCTATGCCTTCTTTTTGATTCATAATACTAAGGTGTTAAACGAGATGTATCACGCGGGAATAGTGTCGACTCTCTTATATTTTGCCTGTTTAAGATCTTCATCAACAAACGTTCAGATCCTATGCCCAATCCTCCATGTGGTGGAGTGCCATGCTTGTGAAGCTTTAAGTACTCACCGAAATCATCTGGTTCAAGACCCTTGTCCCTCATGGCTTGCACTTGTTTATCGTAATCGTGAATACGCTGACCGCCTGTAGTTACTTCGATTCCTCTGAATAGTAGATCAAAACTCTCCGTATAATCTTCATCTCCAGGTGAACGCATGGTATAGAACGGCCTCTTCTTCCAAGGATAATTTGTTACAAAAAGAAATTCGCTCCCGAATTCTTCCGCAGCATACTGCGACATCAACCGTTCTTCTTCCGGTTCAATATCGTGTTCATCTTTTATCTCACGACCAAAATGTTGCGATATGGTTCTCTTTGCTTCATCGAACCTCATACATGGAATCTGATCAATCTCAGGCAAACTAACATTCAATAGTTCTAATTCATGAGCATAGTGCACTTTGAGCATCTTTATCATGTGTTTAAGGAAACCGACCTCCATACTCATAATATCCCTGAATGAATCTATATATCCCATTTCATAATCAAGAGAAGTGTATTCATTTATATGACGGCTTGTATTATGTTTTTCGGCTCGAAATGCCGGGCCAACCTCGCAAACTCTCCCGAAGACTGGAACCATAAATTGCTTGTAGAACTGAGGGCTCTGGCCAAGAAAAGCTTTCCTGCCAAAATAATCCAAAGAAAATATATTTGCCCCACCCTCGGCGCCCGCCTCTACAAGTTTTGGAGAGTGAATTTCTGTAAAGCCATTACCTTGCAGATACTCTAGGAAGGCACGCACTACCCCTTCCTGTAATTTGAAAATAGCTCTTTCATTCAGATGTCTTAGTGTAAGAACACGTTCATCTAATTTTGTATTCAGATTCATATCCAGTTTCTTAGATCCTAATTTTATTGGTAGTTGTTCTTTGGGACCGCTCAACCTTTCTACTTCTTCTGCTCGTACCTCCACTCCTTTGTAAGCTGCTCTACTCTCAACCACATTCCCTCTGACTCTGACAAAATCACCTTCTTGTATTTGATCCAGCATTTTCAGATTTTCACCATCCAGAACAACCTGAAACTTGTCCCGAAAAGTTCTTATTATGATAAATGCAACGTTTTTTAAGTTTCGAATAACATGCACAGCACCTTCGGCATCTACTCTCTCGCCCACTTGCTTAATTAAATCCTCTGTTTCCGGAATATTTCGGAATCTTTTGTCGCCAATAGCTTGAAAATTTGACTCTGTCATAATTAAAAAATAATCCGATAAAGGATGTCAATGTACTCAAAACAGGTTTTTTGATCAACTCTTTTTTGTATAAATTAATGAAACTCACTTTAATTGCCTTCCTTTGACCCATAGTGCCTTAATGCCGGATGAATCCTGGCCACCGTCAATGACCCGTGCGGCAGTGAATTCCAAATTTCCATAGTGATCTCCAATATCCCAATAAGCTCCGGCTCCACTTAATTCAACAATAGTAAATTCCGCGGGATTACCTTCAGAAACTCTTGTTTCGCCAATATCAACACCTAACGATTTTAATCCCTGAATAGTGCCATAACGCAAAACATCAATAAACGACGGCCTGGTTTCTATTGAATGTCTTCCGTGCTCCTTTTGCATTTCCGCAAAAACATTCGAAGTCCTTCCTGCGCCCCTATCTGTACCCAATGTAATATCAACTCCTCTTGCTTCCCATTGGCGTAAAGGGAACGGAACAAAGGCACCTTCAACAAAATGACTTCCCAGTTGCGCATTTGAGCTTGGACAGGCCCGCACAAAAACCTTGCAACCTGCATCGACTTTGGATCCTATCAAATCCATTTCCTTTTTCGTTGTATGGATTGAATGGGCCAACCCAACACGCGAGCCTGTCTCAAATACGCCGTCATCAACCAATGTCTGCGTTATGCTGGCGGTTCCATATATTGATTTGTGTATATCCTTTTCTCTTCCGACACCGTCCTGTTCGTCAAAATGTGTTTCATAAAGGGCACCGTGATGCCTTGCCAACTCCGCAAGCCCGCGCCTAGTCTCAGAGCTAACCGCAATTGGAAAACGATCAATAACAGCCACACATGCTGCACCAAATTCATCCAATAGAGCTTCTGTGGCTCTAAGCGCTATCCCACTCTCTTCTTGCAGACCGAGTTGAATGGAATCAATGTTTTGGTCCATGGCAACATATCCGGCTACAACTCTAACACCTTTGTCATTTCCTATATTTATTGCTGCGCGTGCAGCATCATACGAGCTGGTAGTGAATTGAAGCGTTGCTCCAACGCCGTGCCGGATGCATTCTTCAAATTTCATTGCGAGCATCGCTCTCGAGCGCCCCACATCCTGCTTCGCTATGTACTCTCCGTTTTTAAGTGTTTTAGGTAACCAACCACCAAATCCCTCGGTAGGAGTGCCAGTGATCAACGGTCCGTCTATACCCGGTGGCTGAAAAGAATGATCGTGCGTGTTGGCTGTTACAGGCATAATGATGTTGTGGGTCTGAGGAATAGGTTTGCCATCGAGTTCCATTTGTTCGTCAAAAACCAATCCAAACTTCTCCCGTAATTCTCTACCCCTCTCACAAAGAATGCTAACGGAATCGGCAACAACAATTTCTCCTTCATCATCAACGATAACGAGTGCATCATCAATCATCTCAAGATATTCACCCGTACTATCAGGCCTTAGAATGGTACCGCGATATGGTTTCATATAAGGAGCGGAATGTAAGTGTATTGATCAATTATCGCAAGTAAAACACGTTGTAAATTAACTTTAGATCTTGATTACAGCCCTTAAATAAGCCAAATTGTCGTCCGGCTTCGCGGTAAGATTGTAATGAGTCAGTTGCAGTAATTACTTGAATTGAGATGGCGATACCGCTTCGCCGCGACTCACCCCGCAATTGGGTTAGAAGTGCTTTTTTGTGAGTGCTCGTCCAGATTTTGATTTTAGATATTCCTCAAATTTCTCAGCTTTGCTTCTGTCACGAAATGCTATGTAATTCTTGATTTTCCAAGGTTTGAACTTTTTTGTATGATAACTATCGCCAGCATTATGCTCTTCAAGTCTGCGCTTAAGATTATTAGTTACTCCAACATACCAATGCTTTTCATTATGCTCCGATTCTAAGATATATACATAATGCATGTCTTGGATGGATGAGGGGCATTGCGGCGAAGCAGTATCGCAGGCAAGGCTCTGGATAGTACAACAAAAAGCTTCGTAGCACTAACACTGCGAAGCCGAATGGTGGGCCGGGAGGGATTCGAACCCCCGAAGTCGGAGACATCTGGTTTACAGCCAGACCCGTTTGACCACTTCGGTACCGACCCACTTAAGTAAGAGTATACAACTATTAACCGTGTATTA
>Ga0180007_10002145_pt1 | contig 24225 bp, 48 predicted proteins | sample MM_PC_MetaG_FD_121122 | JGI IMG/M metagenome (GOLD analysis project Ga0180007, IMG submission 121122) | Groundwater microbial communities from the Aspo Hard Rock Laboratory (HRL) deep subsurface site, Sweden - MM_PC_MetaG | ecosystem: Environmental > Aquatic > Deep subsurface > Groundwater... | reverse complement strand
GGGCCATTCGATCCGGGGATATTCAATGCATCAACGGGCCGCGTGGTCATGACGTACAGCGCATACGCCGACCTGGTTGTCGGTGCGTTCAAACTCTAGGAGGTAAGAGAATATGGCACAAACTACAGCAGCACCAAGTTTCAAAGACTGCACGGTCGAGACATCGCCAGATAACTCCAACTGGACTGACATTAGTGGCTTTGCCTCTACTGTCTCGGTAGACGGTGGGGAGCGGGCAACCGGCGTCAAGTACACCTTTGACGGCGACACTGCCATCCTGCGCAGTTCTAAGCGCGGGCCGCTGACGGTGACCGTAAACATTGCCTACACCGAGGGTGCCAGCGATCCGACAGAAGTCATCCGCGCTATCTACGAGGCGGGCAGCGACTTCTATGTCCGTTGGTCTCCGAAGGGCGGCCAAAGTACTGAATTCTTGTACACCACGGCGGCGGGCGTTGTCAAGAGTCCGCTGTATCCAGGCGGCGAGGCGGAGAGCGGCGACCCGGTGATGGTTGACTTCGTGCTGGAGACGCCCTTTGTGACCAAGTCGGCGGTGGCATAGTGGCTAATGAGCTGGAAACGCTGAAGCCGGGCGAGTTCTACAGCGAGGCGCTGGGTTGTCGTTTCACGTTGCCCGAACCGTTCCGCCTGCGCCACGTCGAGCAATATGAGGCCGGGCGAGACAAGGCGAAGGCAGCGGGCGCGCAGTTTGCACCGTCCATTAACTGGACGGGGGCTGTTGAGATAATTGAGGATTGGGAATGTGAAGCCCTGCCCGATCCTCATAATCTCTCACCTGCCGACCTGAAGGACGTGCACGGGCGGGCAATGCAGATCGTGATGTGGGTTAGCAGCCAGGTCAATGTTTACGTACTGGCAAAACTCTACATCCCAAAAAACTGATCCTTGCGGCGGGCGACTGTGCGAGCGACGACGATTGCCCGCCGCCACGGGAATTAGTCAACGCCTGGCGCTGTAATAGATACCGCGTATTGCCTGAGCCTGGCGCACTGCGTGACCAGTTGGCCGGAGATATTGAACATATGGAAGCAGCCGAAACAGTCTACGATGCCGTCGCCAACTGGCGCAGGATGTTTTACGATGGCATCGGCGGCGGCCCTGGCAAATGGCAACGCGCTCATCGGCACGACTGGAAGATCACGCAACTGTGGATGAGGTTGAAACATGACGACCTATAGCCTCGACATCATCATCAAAGCGATAGACCAGGCCAGTGCCAATCTTAAATCTGTTGGCACTTCGCTTGGCACGCTAGGGAAAGAAGCAGGCAGCGCCGCCCAATCATTGCAGCCACTGGGCGTTGGCCTGGCGGCATTGTCTGCTGCTGGCGGCGCGGTCATCGGCACGGCGGCGATGACTGCCGCCCGCGTGGAAGTCCTCGGTACGGTCCTCAATACAGTAGGCGAAAACTCAGGCTATTCCGCTGCCCAACTGAGCGTCTTTGAGGCCAGCCTGATGGAGGCGGGTATCACCGTCAGCGCCTCTCGCCAGGGCCTCATCCAGATGATGCAGGCCGAGATAGACCTATCTCACGCTACAGACCTCGCACGACTGGCACAGGACGCAGCGGTTATTGCTAACCTCAACTCCTCTGAGGCTTACGAGCGCCTCATCACCGGCATTCAGCGTGGCGAAGTAGAACTACTGAAAACGATGGGCCTCACCGTCGATTTCAACGCCTCTTATAAAAAGATGGCGGCGCAGTTAGGCAAAACCACAACGGAATTAACGGCCAATGAAAAGATGCAGGCCCGCCTCAACGAAACAATGGCGGCAGGTGAGGCCATCTCCGGCGTCTACGAAGCCGCCATGGGTGACGTGGGTAAGAAGTTGGGCAGTGTCAAGGGTGATATCCAGGACGCTGCTAACGCACTGGGCAAGGCGTATCTACCGGCGATGGAGGCGGCAGTTGACGCCACGCGGGATGGACTAGCCTGGTTTACCGCTCTTGATGAGGGTACGCAGAAGACAATTGCAACCACGCTTGGCTTGGGTACAGCAGTAACGGGAGTCGCCGGGGCCATCATTCTTGCCATACCGAAGATCATCACGATGGGCCAATCTGTGAGTGCACTGGCGACTCTGGTCTCTAATACCGGCCTGGCAATGAATCTCCTGGCAGCGGGTTCTAACACGGCAGGACTGGGACTCGCGGGCTTCGCCGCCTCCGCTGCTGCTGTTGCCATACCGCTGGCGGCACTGGCCGGACTCGCCATAGGAATCAATGCGACATTCGAGGCTCACGATGAAATAGTGGCTCGCACCTCGCAGGGCTATGTATTCTACGACGAGATGATGCGCAGGACCGGACAATCTGCCGATGCTCTCAGTGAAGCAGAATGGCGACTCACCGGCAGCACCGGGGCAGTCGATATCGCATCGAGCAACCTGGCCGATGGCTGGAATAGCCAATACTCACCGGCACTACAACAGGCGCGGAAGAACACTGACGGCTGGGCTACCAGCATGGAGTTAGCAAGCCAGCCGCTGGGTGAATTAGGCGAGCAGGTAGAAGAATCAACTCGCCTGGTGAACGCACACATCAGCGAGATGGGCATGCTTACAGAGGCATTGGCAGGGCCAGTCTCTAAGGCAAATGAGCAATACACGGCGGAGCAAATAAGAATCAACGAGGAGATAGTAGAAGCGAAGAAGCGGCTAGAGGAACTGGGTTCACAGCACGGCAACTATGATGATGATGTAGCCGAGACGCAGTCTACACTAGAGAGCCTCGAAGGCGAACTGGTCAGCCTGGACGCCCAGCATCGCGCTGTAATGGATCAGATTGTTTATGATATGATGATGGCGCGGCTAGCGGCAGATGGATGGACGGCAGCCGAAACCGAATTGGCGCTCGAAACAGCACGAGCAATGGGCATCATTGATGAGGAAACTTGGGCAGCCGCAACAAGCATGAATAGCGCACTAGATAGCTTTGCAGAAGGCGAGTCGGTTCAAAACACGGTTGCTTCGATCCTGGGCATAGGTGAGGACATCAGCGGATTAGGGCCGACGGCTGAGGAGGCCGGTATAGGCATCGCCGCTGGGCTAAGATATGGCGGTGATGAGGGCGTAGCCGCGATTGAGGCAGTAACAGCAGCCGTCAACAATGTGCCTAAGAATATTGATATCGTCACACATTATTCTAGTACTGGCACGCCGCCATGGGCTGCACCTCCGGGACAGGGAGGCGGTGCGCCAGAATTCCAGCACGGCACGGATTATGTGCCGCGCACCGGCTGGGCCTACCTGCACCAGGGTGAGGCCGTGCTACCGGCCCAGGTGGCGGCGCAATATCGGGGCGGTGATACAAACATCAGTATAACCGCCAGCTATGCTTACCAGTCTGAGCGCAGCCTACGCGATGACCTGCGCTTGGTACAACTCCTGGCGGGTGCATAATGGATTGCCACGAGGACTCGCAATGAACTTAGATATCATTGTCGGTGGTGCAGCATACAGCCTCAGCGATGGCACTTATTGCCAGCACCTCGGACACGACGGCGTGGGCATGATGCCGTTCCATCGCATCACGCAGCGCTCACCGATGCAACACGGCACGACAGACCTGGGCTTCCGTGGAGATCCGCGCACTGTCTCGCTGGCATTGCTCTTGGAAGGTACATCCATGGGTGACTATTGGACACGGCGCACGGCACTATTGAACCTGTTCAAACCGACGGACGATCCGCTAGGGTTACGCTTTACACTGGACAATGGAAACGTTCGTCAGTTGGATTGTCAGTATATCGGCAACATGGATTTGAGCAGTCAAGAGAAGATGCGCTACACGCACGCGGTTGGGATAACGCTCAGCGCCGCCGATCCTTCATTCTACGATCCGACCGGTAAAAGCGTGACGTTCGCGCTTGGCGGCGGCTCAGCGGCATTTGAGATACCAATGGCGATACCGCTAAACATCGGCGTCAGTACGCTCAATCAGACGACCGTCATCAGCTATGTCGGCAACTGGCTGGCGTTCCCCTACCGGATACGCATCGTCGGGCCGATCACCAGCGCCTGCATAACCAACCTGGCGACGGGTGAAGTTCTGGACTTCGACGGCGTTACTATTGACGCCGGACATTATTACGACATAGATTGTCGTTATAGCCAGAAGACCGTAGTAGACGATGGCGACGTGAATAAGATTGCCGACCTGACGAGTGATAGCGACTTGTCAACCTGGCATCTAGCACCCGATCCTGACGCAGCGGGCGGGCAGAACGATATCACGGTAACCGGTTCAGCAGTGACGGAGGCAACCACAGTGTACGTCCAGTGGTTTGACAGGTTTGTAGGGATATGATTAGCGATTGCCCCACCTGGCAATGTTTCCAGCCTTGCCACCCAGTGGCGCTATTCGTCTCAAATGTTCTTGGAACTTATCACTTTTGAGATAGCACTCACGGCATAATTCGGACTTTTTCGATTTGTTTTTGCGCCCACAGTTTGGGCAGATAGTTTTAGGCTTTGGCTTATTGAACTTTGAAAAGTCACTCACGGCATTTAACATCCTATCTTGCTTGACCGGATGATAGAAATGCCCGCCAAGAGCGCGGAAATCTTCCCGCCGTATACTGAGGCCGTAGAGTTTTTTGCCTGATTTTAGAATCTCTACCAGGCGCAGATCAGCATGTCTATTTCCAGCAGAATCAAGAAGGGCGGGAAGTTGCAGAATCCATTCTTGGGTATTGCGGATGCGTATACCACCATTGGTCTGTACATAACCATCTCCATCAATAACAGCGGAGACAAAAGCCATTTTATCAGCAAGATCAGCATCAAATAAAAAGGCGGGAATAGTGGACTTGCCAGAGCATTGCTGGTTAATCCAGCGGGCAAAGAGAGTGGAATAGCAGTGAGTATGATAAATTATACCGCCAGGCTTGATGTGAATATTATGCTTTTCATTGTCAACACCTTTCTGTTGCACTGTTACTCTTTTTGCCGGAAGACTGACATGAAAAAGACAATCTTCGAGATGGTCAAGTATCTCCGTAGTAATATTATAAAAAGTAAGATTGCGCGGCTTCCTGGTTTTATGTTCATATCGAATTGTACCATCTGCAAGGAAAAAGCCAATGATATATGTCAACTCTGGCGAAGAGCCAGAGAAAGTCCATTGATGGCGGATGCCTTGACCAGGGGACAAATCATTGATCTTTGCTATTCTGCCAACAGAACGCATAGAGCAATCACGCCTTTCAGCAATTTGGCTTTGCGTATACTGGCACAACTGCAAGTCTGCAAGAACTTTTTGGTGATTTACTTTGGACATCGCTTTACTCCTTCTGCTGTATAGGATGGCAGAAGTATACCATACAATAGGAGATACGTCAAATGAGCGAGAAGGGGCTACTTTTTACAACCGGCGCGACCGGTGACGGCGCGACCGCTTACACACAGGCGGAAGTCATCCGCTGGCAGCGACAAACTTTTGTTGGTGCTGATAACGAGGGCGTGGCGAAGGACTATCTCAATGAACTGGCGACAACCGGTACGTCCTCACCTGTAGCCACGAATACCGGCGCGGCTTATGTCTACGGCTTTCCATATTGGAACACCGCCAGCGTCGAGACGGCCATCCCTACGCCTGTCTCCAACACGCGCATTGATCGCCTCGTATTGCGAGCCGATTGGGCGGCGCAGACGATACGGATAACGCGCATCGCGGGCACAGAGGGCACAGGATCACCGCCGTCGATCACACAAACTGACGGTACGACCTGGGACATACCACTATGTCAGTGCTCCATCACGACCGGCGGCGTTATCACTGTTACGGATGAGCGGGAGTTTCTGCATCCGAACGTTGCCATTGACGGTGATATGGTAGATGACGATGCTATAGACAGTCAACACTATGCCGCTGGCTCAATTGATACCACGCATCTTGCTAATGACGTTGTAGATGACACCAAAGTAGGAAGTCGCGTTCCACAGTTCTACCGGCGGCAAGGTGGTAGTGCTACCGATTGGTTTTCCCAGGGTACAACTGTATATACCCCTACAACAGTTAGAATGCAAGCGGGTATAGTAAGATGGTCTGGTAGTTCTGCCTATGAAGGGTATGTTGATATAACATTCAATCCTGCTTTTAGCTACAAGCCCCTGGTCTTCGCAACCCGTGCCTATGATGCAACTGATCGAATAATTGTAAGCGCATGGGCATTCACGGCCTCTACAATGCGTATATATTGGCGTGATGCTTCTGGTGGCAGTTGGACTGATGTAGACTTCACCTGGCTCGCCATAGGGCCCGAATGATAGCCCTCCTCCTCCGCCTCTGGCACTGGCTGCTCTCGCTGTTCCGCCGCAAGCGCGGGATGGAGATACCGCTACGGATACCGCTTGAGATTAGATAATGGCTGAGTACTACGTAGATAATGCAGGCGCAGACGGCACGGGCACGTTCGCCAATCCGTGGAATAATGTCGCGGGCCACGTCAATGACCTGAGCGCTGGGGACACGATGTACATCCGTGGCGACGCTGCGCCGGGGCGTGTCTATACAGAGAGTCCGATCGCGCCAACTGTCAGCGGTACATCGGGCAATCCGATCACGATCAAGCCATATACTGGTGAATTCGTGATCATCAAGACGACACCCGTGGCATATAATTTTACATTTAGGCTCGACGGTAATAGTTGGTGGACCCTCGATGGTCTGAAGTTTGACCGGGATTATGTTGGTGGCATTCAGATTAACATTGATGGCAGCAGTCATTTGAGAATCCGTAATTGTGAACTGTCTCAAAATGGCGGCGACGCTGCCATTCAATTCAGCCTCGACAACACTGGCGATGATGTCATAATTGATAACTGCACAATTCATGATACATTCAAAAATAACACCTCCGATTCAACCGGTATCTCCATCGGTGGCGGTACAAATATAACGATCAGCAATTGCACTATTTACGACTGCCGGGGCGATTGTCTTGGAGCCGACGATGCAGGTTCAGCGACAATTGACAACATTATCATCGAGGACAATCATCTGTATACTACATTGGCAAATTGTTCTGAAAATGCGATTGACCTCAAAAAGGGAACCAGCGTTATCATCCGTCGTAATGTGATGCACGGCTTCCGCTACTGTGACAGCACTTGTGGTGGAAGTGGCGGAGGTATAGGTGAAGCAATTACCATTCATAGCGAGGTGGGAAATGCTTTGATTGAGGATAACATAATTTATGACTGTGTTAGCGGTATCAGCAATCACAAAAATATCACAGTGCGTCGCAATTTATTTTACGATCTCGTAACTGATCCGGGAGCATGGACAAATGCGGCCATCTATACGTGGAGCACCAATGATACGATCATTTACAATAATACATTTGTCAACATCCCGCATAGGGTGCTCAAATTCGGAGATTACGTCAATGTCACGTTGGAAAATAATTTGTTTTATGATACGAATAAAATAGAAATTTCTGGGTCTGTTGGAAGCGTGACCTATGATTATAATGGTTGGTTCGATTGTATTGACACACTGGTGGGCGCGCATGACACAACTGGCAGTGGCGATCCTGGTTTCGTGGATGCTGCCAATGATAATTACACACTGCTATCGATCAGTGTTTGCATAGACGCCGGCGTAAACGTAGGCCTCGACTATTACGGCGACGCACCAGACCTGGGATACTGGGAATACGAGCCCAGCACTCCACCAATCCCGCCGCCGGTAACAGTAACCATCATCAGGGCTATAAGTCCGATCTACAAGTTACGCTTTTATTCTCCCGCTGGCGTACTCGTAGCCGAGACTGCGGACATTTGGCAATTGAGCTATACCCGGCGTGTCAATTATCCTGGCCTGGCGACGTTCAACATGAGCGGCAATCATCCTGCCGTGTCGCTGCTGGAGAATCGTAGCCAGGTCGAGGTGTGGCGGCGCAATCAACGCTATGGCATAGACTGGTATGCCGATTTTTACGGTCTATATCTCAGCCAGGAGCAACAGTACACCGACCGGAATATCTTCACCGCCTATTGCCCCGGATTGCTGTGGTTGCTCTCCACTCGCATCATAGCCTGGTATGCAGCGACGGCCAATCGCACTACATTTACCGCTGTACCGGCGGAGACAATCATGAAGACACTGGTACAGTACAATGCCGCCGGAAGCGCCACGACCGGCAATGGCCGTCTACGTACTGGATGGATACCGGGATTGGGCTACGATCCTGACGATGCACAGGGCAATGTGCTAAGTTGGAACTGCGCATATAAGAACCTGCTCACCGAATTACAGGACCTGGCGCTGGTAGGCGGCGGCGATTTCGATCTCCTCAAAGTCGGGGCGGGGTATCAAAATTTCAGATGGTACACCGGCCAGCGCGGAACAGACAGAAGCGCCACTGTTGTCTTTTCGCTCGACCGTGGCAATATGTCAAATCCTCACTACCGATATGGTCGCATTAGCGAAAAGACGGTAGGTATAGTGGGAGGCAGCGGCGAAGAAAGCAATAGGGATATTGTCATCCGCGCTGGCGCAGACTTTCATAACGTCAGCAATAATATTGAAGTATTTGTGGATGCCGGCAACCTCTCCACAACGGCAGGACAGGAGGCGGCGGGCGATAAACGACTCGATGAACTACGGGCTCGCGACGCTTTCAGTTTTGGCGTGGAGCAAACGGCGGCGTGTCTCTACGGTAGCGACTATGAGCTGGGAGACCTGGTAACGGCGCAGGCCTTCGGCGTAGATGGGACGTATAAGATCGTCGCTGCTACCGTTACGCTCAACGAAGATGGCAGCGATCAGGTAGACATAGAGACCGAAGTGCAGTGAATCCACAAGAGAAAATGGCGCGAAAGTTACGGGAACTGGAGCGACGTATTGAGACGTTGGAAGCACGGGAACATCCACCGGCCTGGGTATTTGCCACCGAAGACCTCGAACTTGTGGACGCTGGCAGTGCGGGCGCTACCGAACAGGACTGGGTGGAAGTAACCGTTGGAGCCGTTCAAGGATACTTGCGCGTGTTTGCTACGGAGTAGCTTTGACATAGTCACATCTCTTGAATGAGACAGGTCGCCAGCGGCTAACATCGGTACTGTGGTGGCTACTGGCAAGGGTGGTAGAATGAGACGATTTAGCGCGATCGCAATGTGCTTAATCCTGCTGGCGGGATGCATCTCCCGTGACAAAGCACAAGCGCCTGCACCGCTGCTGCTGGTGAACGGCGGCTTTGAGGAAGGCTGGCATCTGGCAACGTTGTTCTGGACGCCAGAAGGCGGGCCGTTTGACTGGCAGTATCAAGAGATCGCGCCGCCGGTTGGCTGGACGGCCTGGTGGCGCGAGGACTTCCTGTGCAGTGGCACGAATGACTGGCGCACCGGCAGGCCGGAGGTGCGTATCATCTCAGCGACACCAGACGCCGTGCGCGTTCACAGTGGCAGGCAGGCTACTCAGTGGTTCACTTACTGGCGTTGCCATGATGGCGGACTGCTACAGCAAGTGGTGGTCGAGCCTGGACACTACTACACCTTCAGCATCTACGGTCATGCCTGGTTCTCGCGCTGTAGCAGCAGGCCGCACGATCCGCCCTATGATACCGATTGCGTGACACCGATCTTCTGGGCGCAGGACTATTTGTCAGTTGGCATTGACCCGACGGGCGGTGTTGACCCTGTGGCCTCCACAGTTGAGTGGGGCAAGGCGCAGGAGATATACGGCGTCTATGGTGAACCGCTGACGGTTGCGCGCGTCCAGGCGCAGGGGGATAGGATCACCGTGATTGTGAAGTCTGAGGCTTCGCACCCGTTGAAGCACGACGACGTCTACCTTGATGACGCCGTGCTGCGTGATGTAACCTATCAAGCGTTTTTGCCAGTCGTAAGGAGTAGCCAATGAATACAATAGCGGAACTGTTTGCAGACCTGAACGGCGGGTTGGCATACCTCAAAACAGAGCATGCCGGACTGGAGGCGAATCTCATCTATGTTAAAAGCGCTCCACACATTGACGGTGTCCCTGGCCCCGACGTGCACTGCCTCAACGAAGCGGGAGCCGACTTTGCGCTGCTGACACTGGAGGGGCGGGCCTATTTCAAGGTGCTCGAATCTCCATCTTGGCACTTCCCCGTCGGGTCGGACGAGTACCCCATCGAGAAGTGGTACATCGCCTCACGCCACCTGGAGCACGGGACAATTTGGGCAGGAGGCATCCACACTGGAATCGACTACAATGTGGAGGTGCTGCCTCGCGGCGACGTTGATAGAGGTCAACCTGTCTCTGCCATAACCGACGGCATGATCTACGCCACAGGCTATAGCCAGACATGCCTTGCATCCATCGTTATCAAGGTGATGCACGATGAGAAGCCACTTTGGGTCAGGTATTGGCACTTGGCTGATGATGACCTGTTCAAGTCGTGGCGTCCTGGGCTACCAGTTGGGGCAGGGCAAGAACTGGGCCACCTCGGTGATTACAAAGGCGGCGATCACTTGCACTTCGACATGTGCGAAGAGGCTTTCCATCCATGCGTGTGGTGGACAAGCATGAGCGGGGCCACAAGTGGTGAGAAGTTGGCGCGATGGGTTGATCCGGTATCAGTGCTGAAGGCGCACCTTGATTCGGACACAGTAGATGCATCATTGAGAATAGGATAACATGGCAGTCACAAACCAAATGCTACTCGACGAATTACAGCGCCTCCAGTCTCGCGTCAACGAACTGGCCGCGAACATCGGGATGCTATGTGAGCGGGCGGCGAGCCTGGAAGCCTGGCGCAACGGACACGACAAGAACGTCCACGCAAGCCTGCGTGAGCGAATAGAGACGCTGGCAAATACACAGGTGCGGCAGGGCGACAGGCTGTGGCGGGTGGCACTACAGGTGGCAGAGGTGGGGACGCTGTTGGCGGTGCTGACTAAATTGACGGGGGCGTGGTAGGCTACTCGCTAGCAATCGCCACCCTGAACTTTTCGGAGTGCCACGCAACAACGACCGTTTGGCCGTCATGCTCAAATTCATCGTAGTGTGGGCCGCTGTGGCCGCGCTCTAGCATACAGCACCAATCACAACTATTGAGAAGTGCACAGCCGTAACCGTCGCAAAGCATCAGGGTTTCCCGGCATAGCACGGCCATATTGTCATTCATTATTCTATACCTCTTGTACCACGATCACCACGCGCGGATTAACACGATCAGCCCGCTTCCATATCACCGCATGGACTATCTGATTATCGTCAATCAGCACAACGCCCTGTAACGCATCCACGACGGCTTTCGTGAGATTATCAAAATCGGCCCGCCGCAGGTTCTCACGGTAGAATATCAACTCAACCTCCAGCGGGCCAACCATCGGATCGTGCGGCCATGCCAGCGCCGCCGCACCCCTCACCAGCGCCTCATAGTCCCTGGTTGCTTTCGGCGTATAGGCGTGCCCATCCACAACACGTGGGCGACCCTTCGGTATTGGGTTGCCAGGCACCACCAGGGTGAACACGCCACGCCGTGCGCTATATGGCGCTTTCGCCTCTGTCACCTGCACACCACTTTCGCCACCAGCGCCAGCGCCACCATGACGACGCCGACGATGAGGCCGATCGCCACGGCCTGAACTAGTGTCATCTCACCCGGTTTGTATATCATTGTGCCTCCTTAATATAGGCGCTCATGCGTGACACCCGATGTACACCATCGCGCCCGCTATTGGGTACTGATCCACATCGCAGAAACCGAAGCAGGGAATAGCGAGCCAGGAAATATAGGGATTCCGATCTATCGCATCTGGCACAACGGCCAGCCAGTCCTCATCACCGCCGTTGTCACTCAGCGCCTGCAATTCCGGCGGCGCATCCTTGTAACGCCAGACGCGGATGAGTTTGTCATCTGTTGTCGTCGCATCCAGTGCGACAACGGCTGCCTGAAGCGTCTCTTTTAGTGTTCTCATGTGTCTCCTTTCATCTTACCTACATTCACAGGCCGAGGACATACGCTAGTAACAGCGCCAACGCCACGGCGCAGACGATGATGAGTATGCCACCGATGATGATGAGCCCACAGCCGGTTTCAATCTCTAACGAAATACATTGACGGCTTCCTTCGCGTTATGGGTTGAGCCAATCGCTCAGGGTGCAACGTGATGTCGAAGTGATGAGGCACTTCGGGGTAGCCGCACCTGCCCGCCAGCCGCCTGGCCATGCGCTTGGCGTAGCAGTTGCGGCAGCCCTCGCTAATTGGCGTGCAGCCGGTCACGGGATTCCAGACTTCGTTAGTCCATTCTATCTTCGTTTTCGACATTCGTTTCCTCCTTTTATCTATTGCCCGCGCCCGCTACAGCCTCAGCGGCGCAGGAAACTCACTTGCACCTGACTCGATGGTGCTCACTTGTTGGCGGGCGTGGCGTGCTCCTTGCATAGTTGCTCAATCTCGGTCTCTGCCTTCTCATCTCTCCGTTTCCACTCGTCCGTGAACTCCGTAAGTTCTCTGTATAGTCTCTCATGGAAGTGTGCGTCAGACTGAGCATCCATCAGTTGCTTACGACAGTCCTTGAGTTCGCTGACCAGACGTTGGTTTATTTCCTGCGCCCCCGCGGGCTCATGGGATATAGTCACATCCCTTGTGGTTTTGCCTTTCGATCCATCTGGATTTCTTGCCCATTCTATGTTAGTACTCATTTGATATTATCTCCTTTCATCTATTGCCCGCGCCGCCTGCTACAGGCTCACGGGCGGCGGGGTTCTCGCAGTTTATCGGCGCACTCACTTGTCAGTGCCTCTACCGCCCGTCGTTGTTCGCCGCCTGCCAACTCTAATACCTCGCGTACAGCCGGAAGCATTCTGAACTGAGCACGCTCGCGCTGCGCCAGTGTCTCATATGCTTGCACGAACCGCGCTCGATCGGCGACCGCGTTCTCACTCCAGCACAGTTGCAACCATCCACCCACGCCATCAACCGCTCGTTTTATCAGCGGGTGGCTGAACTCTGGCACGCGCACATAGCCATGTTCACCGATCCGCTTGCATACCTCGGACCAGGCGTCCCAGGCAGTCGGTACACCGGACTGTCGCTCCACCAGGTCGAAAGCACATTGGCGCAACTCACCGGCGGCTGGAAAAAACGGACGATTCTCACTACCGATCTGGAGAGTAGCAGCTTTGAGCAAGTCAACGTCCAGGTCGCCCAGGACGGCGTAGTATGCTTTGACCACGCGAGGCTCTAGCGTGTAGCGCGGGTACATATCTTCCAGGACTGCCAGTATCTTACCGAATTCCAGTTCGTCTATCATTGCACCTCAACTCCTTGCTCTTTGAGCCACTGGTGAATGCCGGCGTGAGGTGACGCATTAGCATTACGTTGTCCTTTGGTGGCCGGTATCTCCCGACGTCCATAGAACTCTAACATATTCTTGACGTTGCCCGGATTCCATCCACAGCCAATGTACGCTTTGACGATCTGGCCCCATAGTTTCAGGTTGGAGGACTCTTCACCCACGGCCTCGGCAATGTCAGCATACCAGGACTTGGCAGGGTAGCGATGCGCGTTCTCTCGGAAGACTCGGACGGCCTCTGGTGTCTTTGCTTTTGGCTTTGATGTTTTGGCTTTTGTCTTTGCCGTGGGCGGATGGGCGGTAGCCGCCGAAGGCGTAATTTCGCAATCCTGTTCTTTTTCGTGCTCGTGTTCTATCTCCTGTTCATGTTCATGTAGATTAGGTATATAGAGGGTATCTATGCGGTATTCTTCACTCACGATACCGTTATAGTATTCTGTCCAGGCTTGTTTAAGTTCACAGTTGGGTATCTCAGCAAGAAGTGTTTTGAGGTGGATTTGTATCTTGGGGCTCTCTATGTTCCGTGCATTGTATCTAATCAGGTTGGGAATCCACACCCAGCCGTTTATGCACCTTACCTTGCCCGCCTTTTCAAATCGCTCTAGGCAAGACCTGACTTGCTCTAGCGGGATACCAGTTTCAAATACGATAACCTTGATGGGCAGATCGTAGAGTCCGGCAAGGCTGGCGCGTTCATTGCTAAACAGATATATGAAAAGCAATTTGTCCTCTGTGCACAAGTCAAGGAACCATCCGTCCTTCCAGATTTTAGTATGAATTTGACGATAGTCGGCCATGCTGTAAACTCCTATTCAAAACAAAAAGCACCTCTGACCAGTCCCGGTGGGCCGGTAGCGGTTCCCTTGCAAACAATAGGGTCGGCCACCGGCACTGGTCAAAAGTGCCTGTTGACTGTTTGCATTATCTTAGGCCCGCTACAGCCCGGTGTGTGTTTTCTCTCACACAATCTCATTTTACCATGCTTTCCTCAACTTGTCAAGAGGCAATTTCTCCACTTCATTAAGCCTCTTTTCGTGCCGTCATCTCGCGCAGCCGCAACCGTGACGCTGCCAGATGCTCATCCTCGTCCTGCTCCCAGGCAAGCAACCGCGCCTGCTCCTCCCGCTTTAGGCGTTTCGTCTCATGCTCTAGCCGGAGTTTCACAACGGCGATCACGACGCTCAGGATGAGACCGAGCGCCACGCCGCCTATACAGTACATTCCTAATCCTTCGATCATCGCCTTCTCCTCTTGTCAAGTCCCCGGCACCAGACACCGCCGCCCGCCTCCAGCGCCCCGGCGACGGGTGGCTCTATCTGGTCACTTTTCCTTTTCCAACTGTTCCTTCAGCAGATCCCAAATGCCGTGATCCCGACACCACCTGCGCACGCGGCGCAGTGCCTGCACCTCGATCTGGCGTGCTCGTTCTCGTTTGACGCCTTGCGCTGCGCCGACTTCTTTCAGCGTATGCCGTGGACCGTCTAGGCCGAATCGCATGCTCAGCACCTGGCTCTCGCGCTCGTTCAACGCAGCGACGGCGTCTCTCAGCATTGGTTTAATTTCATCGGTGAGCACCAGGTGCTTTGTACCGAACACGCCGCGCAAGAGACTTGTCCACGCCGCCACGCGCCAATTCGGCAGGGCCGGCGCGATGTAAGGTTCCGGCGCATTCAGCATACGCCAGACTGCCAATCGCGCGGCTTCTGAGCGGTTGTAGCCATGCTCAGCGGCGAAGGCGTCCAGCGCGTCCAGCAGGTCGTCGGGCATCATGACGTTAAGGTGTAGTTCATTCATCTCCTCCATCGCCTGGTCGCTCAGCGCCGCGATCCGGCATAGTGCCCAGGTGAAGTACACCAGGACGATGACGGCCAGAGCGCCGAGACACCACGGGCAGAAGACCTGGTTAATGGTCATTGGCTTTTCTCATCTTGCATTTCTCCAGCCTTTCTGATATACCAGGGGCCTTGTGGAAATCGTCAGGCGCTACCCCTACTCCATCAAACTCGCAACGTGTCACGAGTGTATCAGGCGTCATGTTCCGAGGCGCGAGGGTCAGTGGATGTTCTTTGTCGAAGTACAGGTTATATATCACGCTGCGGTTGGTTAGGATATACCAGATTGCTGTTAGTTTGCAGCGAGTGTCACGTTTCCATCTGCGCTGCACTTGTTCGTCATGGAGTTCGTGTTGCAGCTGCTCGACCTCCGCCTCCAGTTCCTCAATGCGCTGTGCGGCGTAGAGTGCCATTGGGTCATCGCCGCCCCATCGCAGGATACCGACGATTTTGGTATTCATCTCAGGATATGTTTCTGTTATCATCCCGTCTCCTCCTCCGGCTCCAGTTGGGCCAGGCGTTGCTCAATTTCTGCCAGTGTATCTATCGCATCACTGTGTCGTCGAGGGGCCTCGATTACACGGATACGGATGGCATACCATTTCAATGCCTTCATCGCAATCTCCAGGCATTCATCCCTGACGCGGTTCTCGTTCAGCACCCGCGCCAGCATCCGCTGTGAGGCTGCGTCACGCCGCGACCAGTAGGTGTAGGTATCTCTAACTGGAAGTGTTGGTGGCACTGGCTCAGGCGGACCGGCCTTTACGCTAGTCATCTCATGACAAACCGGGCATTCCAACTCCTGTGCCTCAACTGGTGAAACTGAAATCCACTCATAGCCGCAATGGTCGCATTTCATTCTGTCTCCTCCTGTCTCTCCCGTGCCAGCCAGCAGCCGCCCGTCCGCTGTATCTCGATGCGCTCCCTCGGCACACGGAGCGCCTGGGGGGCCAGCCTCAACACGTCGGCCTCTGTGGCATTGGGCGCTGTAGCCGAGCCAGTCACCGGGTCTCATCGTTGGTCTCCAGCATTGCCCGCGCAAACTCTGCGAAGACGGTTGGTAGCCACTCGCGGAACTCCTCGACGGTGATTTGATTCTCCTGGGTTGCGTGATAAGTATTTGCCACCCCCACAGCGTTCACATCACTGACGCCGACCAGATGGCCCAGCGCCTTGTAGAATGTTCGCTCCTTGCCCGCTGCGTCATAGGCATCACCGGCGACGGCCCGGACAAACAGACTCAGAAGCTGTGCATTGGATATTGTCACCTCAACCGTGCGTGTGGTGTTAGTTTTCACTGTCAACCTCCAGTGCCTCATCAACATTTCTGAGAATTGCCTGCAATCGAACTTGGACGAGCACTAATGCCTCCGCTTCTTCTTCTGTCTTGACCATGCTCCCGTATTCCAGAACATCGGCCATGTCACACGAAGCGGCGGCGGCTAGCTTGCGTATCTCCTTGAGGGTTTTAAGCATCATCAGCCTCCAGCATCTCCTGCGCCGTCTGCTCGCCATGCTCTCTCGCAGTCTGCAAGGCATACTCTTTGAGCGCAAGGGTAATGTCAGCAATCTCTCTTTTCCACAACCCTATGCCATTCTCAGAGTTTAGCCAGTCCTCGTAGGTATCCCAGTTACTCTTGACCCACCCAAAACATATTTCCTGTGCCATTTGTTTCGCTGTTCTAGGCATCATCAGCCTCCGTTGTCAGCCTCTTCGGTGTTTGTGCTGACAGATAGCGTTTTATGTATTCTGCACTCCAATCGGGATCGCCTGCTCGCCACTGAGCAATTGCTCCCGCTGCCGTTTCTTGTGTCCATCCGGTATAACACATCACGATGTCGGTTTCCTCATTAATCATCATCGGCCTCCAGCGTCTCCCTGATGCGGGCGGCGATGGAGCGGGCGATGATAGCATCATCTCTGTGGCCTGGATTCTCTGCCTCATAAGCGGAAGTCCCCATGTCCTCGCCGAGGCAGTCACCGCCATCGAGCACGGCTTCATCCGCCCATTCTGCTAGTCTCTCTAGCAAGTTTGCCAGTTCCGGCGTCACCAGTTGCGCGGCGGCTCCGCCGTGGCGTTCCCAGGACTTGCTAAATGCATCACTCGCTGCCAGAAGTTTATTCCAGGCTGTACCTATTTCCTCTTCATAGCCATTCGATCTTGCAATTAGCGTATTGCCGTCCCAGTAGCCCCACAGCCACTCCACGGCTTCTTTGGTGGCGGCTATTTGCGCCTCTGCCTTTTCCAGTTGCCGCTTCAACCCCTCCGCCTCCACCGGGCTGAGCCAATGCATTTGCACTTTCTCTTGCTCCTGCGCGGCCTGTTTGGCAGCGGCGTCCATTTTCTCCAGGCGCTTGGCGCGGCTTTCTGCTAGTGCCAGTGCTGCACTGTGACATCGTTCTGCTTCTACCCGTTTCTGGTGTTCGGCTTGCAATGCCTCGACCATTTCCATACCGGTGATTTCCACCTCAACCGGCTGCTCTTGCGCTCGTCGATACCACAGCCGCGCGACGCGGCGGGCATCGGCCAGGTTGGCGCGAGCCTGGGTAAGCTTGCGGTTGCGATCTACGACCGTATTGTACAGCTCTTTCATTCGTCTCTCGGCTACTAAGAGTCTGTCCGCTTGTTCTATCATCACTCTCCTTTGTCCAATACTTCGCGCACCGTCACCCGCGCGACCCGTGGCGACTCACCGGAAATTTGCAAGCCGACGAAGGCAACTTCACCGGTGGCGGGCTGCCAGACCGTTATCTCGACTTCGCCGGCGAACTGGCAAGACGACAAGTGTTTGTCTTTCAGACTTCCGTATTTATCTCGCAACTGGCGCGCCGACCATCGCTCTGCTATCGCCCGCGCCAGCCATGCCGACGGGTCGTCAGTTTCCAGCGCCGCGCCGTAGAGTTTCAACGGCACATCTGGCGTGATCTCATCTGCGCCGAACACCTCAAATATCAGTGCCAGCCGGTTGACAGTATGCGTCGTGGACTGGCCCCACAGGTGCGCCAGGAAATTTGAAGCAGGGCGGCCCTTCACATTGGCGTCATGCTCGACGGCATAGTGTGCCAGTTCCGCCTTGCCCAGAAACACCTCGGTTTCCCGCTCCTTTAGTGCGATTGCGGCATTCTCGAAGGCGTCCAGTTCTATCATCGCTCCCTCCAGTGCCGCCAGTTCCACAGCGCCAGCGCCCAGAAGAAGGGGAACAGGAACGCGGCGGGCAAGATGAAATCTATCAGTCCTCCGGGTTGCATTGCTCCTCCTCCTCCTCATCATCAGCCAGAAAGTCGAGGCTGTGAATGCCCAGTCCTGACACGCCCCTGCCTGGCACGAAGACCATTGAGGGAGCCCATCCCGTCTTGATGAACTCTGCCGTCGCCCTTGCTGAGAAGCCCTGGGTGACCTGGGTGATGAGCCAGGCTTGCATCTCATCCAGTGATGTAAAGACTGGTGAAGTAGGCGTTCCTTCTGTCACGGTTTCATAGACCTGGTAACAAGAGGCTTCCTCTTCTGTCCATTCGGGGTGGTAGTATTCAGGATTGGGGGCAGGGCCGTCCCATTCCTCAAATGGATAATCGCCTTGCGGCTCTATCTGCCATGCATCATATCCCTCTTGCCATTCCTGGGCTGCCTTGGCGAAAGCCCCATCATACAACGGTTTGTAGTTACCCTCGCTGTCCGTGGGGTGTTTCCAGTCAGGTGGTACTCGTCTAATTTCGCGTCCCATTTTACTCTCCTTTTTGTTCGGGCCACCGCCCCGTCTCTGCCTGTCTGCCGTAGCACAGGCAGGCGCGAGCCAGCGGCCCGGCTACTTGCTACCGCGCCCACCACCACGCTGGTACTTGCCGCACCAGTGAGGGGACGATGAAGGCCACGGCGATGACCAGTATCAATGCAATCACTACCCAGGCCCACATTGCCCAGTCTGTGCCGTTTTTATTCTTCACAATTCTCCTTGTAGTATTGTCCAGGCCAAGTCCTGGTCAAAGCAGCAGTCCAGTTCACGGTCCTGAACTACGTCAAAATTCTCATCCAGCACGTCCAGGACGCTGCTGATGTTCTCATATCCCAGGCGGTCAACTGCCAGTTGGCAGAACGCTTTCAGGTTAGCAGGGAATTCTGACTCATTCGGCATGGTCGTGCTCCATTTGCAATTCCATCTGCCCGGCATCCACCATTGCCTGGTGGAGCACCAGTCGGCACTCCTCGGAGGCAACGCCGGAGGGTATCCAGGCGTCCTTGCCATCTTCACCCTGTCCGGCGGGAAATGCCTCTAGCCACTTCGCCGTGGCCTGGACCTCTAGCGCTGTCAATAGGCTGGTGCTCTCTATGCCGAACACCCAGGACAATATCAGATGGCGCTCCAGGTCAGTGTCACCACCCTCTGGCCGTGTTAGCGCCTTGCCCATCATTGCGGCGACGCGCTTAACCAGGTAAACATTAGGCGGCTCTTGTTTGTCATCGGGCTGGCGGTGAGCATCGGCAAAGTACGGGTCTTCGCCCTTCACCCACCCACCGCGGAAGCGTAGGGAATAGCGGGTATTTGTAGGATTCATCGGACGGGACCATTGGCCATTTGCAAGGGGCTGCTTTTCTGCTTTTGGCTCGGGCTCAGGTTCAGGCTCAGGCTCTTCGGCGGGGCCGCCCTCCTCTGCGAATGGTGGCGGCGCTTCTGGCTCTACCTCTTCCCATTCATCTGTGATTTCACCAGTGACGGGGTCTGCCTGAGTATCTGTGCTGGCTCCGAGCAACGCCCGCGCTTGCAGCTGGTACAGCGCACGGACAACGACAGGAGAAGGTTCAAGTTGCACGAACCATTTCTTGGTTGCCTTGCGCTTGCCTTGTTCGGTATAGGTTATGGCCTCTTCTACCAATCGCAATGTGAACGGGATACCGTTGACGGGCCGTTGCCCACCAGCGCTAACCATCTCTAGCGTGCCCAGGATGGTGTCATAGTTACGTCCGCTGGTGGTTGCCAGTTGATAGTACCCACAGCGAATCAACTCTGGCTTCGCCATCATGATTTTGAGAAGCGCCGACTTGCGGCAGGCGGCACATTGAGGATACAGGTCTTGCGCAGCGCCAGAGCAGGGTACTAAGTCGCCAGACTTGAACTCCTGGCCGTTCCACTTAAAGGCCGTCTGTGCCTGGCCGTCGCTTACCTGTGTATCTCCACTGATGTTATAGACCCGCGTCCGCTCATCTTTTACTTCTGTTCTGAATGGTACAGCATACTGAACATATTCACCATCGCCTTTACAGACCAGCACGCCGCCGGCCCACACGGTGTAGAAGGCGTCGAAGTTGCGGGCGATGTCGGGGAACGGTAGAATAACATCTAGTTCGCGCGGTTCAGCGCCATAGACCTCAGCGATTTCTGGCGCGTCAGTTAGCACAAAGTGGCTGTCCTGAACGGGGAATTCATACTCCGAGCCGTCTTGGCGCTTGCGCTTTTCCTTATGCCCTAAGCGGATTATTCCTGAGCGCACCAGTCGGCGGGGTCGTGTTCGGTCTCTGTCTTTCAGTGCCATATCTCTCCTTTTCAGATTTCTATAGGTTCTGGCAATCCCAGCGGGAACAGCACAGTGCCAGGTGTCCGCTGTTCGTGCCCCAACGCCGTCGCCAGTTCGGGCGGCAGTCCCTCCAGTACCTCCAGCGCCTCCCACTGCTGGCGCTGGGCTTCTCGCTCGTGGATGAAGTCGCGCCCGCCACAGGCCAGGCAGGACGGGTACCAGCCCTCCTCGCTCCACCTGGTCGTGATGCACCCGCCGCAATTATTGCAACGGTAGTCACGCTCCAGGCGTATATATGAGATGCGCTTGTGTCCTAACTGGCAATCATTGCGGGCAAAGCTGTTTGCTTCCATCGCGAGGGCCCTCCTTTATTTCTGGCGCAGCCGCCGGGGAGCCAGCCCTGCTGCTGCGCCTGCGCATATTTGTCACTTTGGCCTGGGCCTCCTTCCTTGCGTGTTGAGCCAACACCTATTGAGAGTATATATCATACTCTGTGCGGTTTGTCAAGTACAATTTCTTAAAATCTACCGTTGCACCCGCCGCGTCAACTTCTGGCGCTTGTGCTCCTTGCGCTTGGCGGTATGCCAGCAGCGCGGCTTCTGCTTACCGCGTCCATGTTTGCTGCTACCGGCGGCCCTGCGTTTGCCCTTCTCGCCGCCGCCGAACTTCTCTACCAGCCGTTCAAACCAGTTCGTCTTCATCGCTGTTCTCTCCTTTCACCGCTGCTATGGCGGCGTCCGTGTGTCTGCTTACTGCCCGCCAGTCTGATCTCGTTCGTGTCGGTATGTCTGTTTCTGCCAGTATGCGCTGTGCTGTTTTCCGAATAGCCTCCAGTGCCGCCTCTGCCCCCTCCGCTCGCTTTTGTTGTATGCCAATGACTTCCAGAGATTTCACGCAATCCTCTCGTACTAATTGGAGTACGCGCAGCACCTGTTCCGTTATCTTTTCAGGTGTTTGATCCAGTGATACAATTGCTCCATCCGCGATTATAGCCAACGCCTTGGTTACGTGCTCAAAGTAAAAGTAAGTGTCTTGTATCATTTGCCTATTCCTTCTTTCGTTGCTGCTATGGCATCGCGGGCGATTTCCACACATTGGCTATGTACTTCTATCATGTCCACAAGGCCACATCCCCTGGGTGGATTTAGCGCGGCGATCTTCTCCAGCGCCTCTAGCATCTGCGGCGCGCTGAGGATGAGGCAGAAGTTCTCCTCGCCTTCGAGCCAGGATTCCTCGCTCCATTTATGAGTGTCTCCATCACTGGAGAACACATAGTGCTTTGTCCGTACGTAACAAATAGCATATTTACCACTATCTCCGACAATCTCGCGGTGAAACTGACCATGGTTGCCATTGTCCTTCCAGGTTGTCATTGTTCTCTCCTTTTCGCGAACTCCACCAGCGCCGCCCGTGATATTCTCCACGAGCCGCCGCCGCCACGGCCACCGGGGCCGCGTATCTTCATTGCGCCTGGGAACAGCCCTTCTCGCGCCCACTTGCTCACGGTCTGCGCGGGCGGGGCAGTATCGAATGCGCCCATCTCCACCAGCACCTCGGCGGCCTGGGCGACGGTGTACCAGTCGCCCAGGTCGGTAGCTATCATCGCCAGTGCGTCCTCCAGCGTGTCAGGTGTGTATGCAATCTGCGGCACGAGCACCGCCCACCCGCCGCCCGTGCACTCACGGGCGAAGGCGGCACTTGTCACGCCGTTGACGCTGACATGAACTCCATCTCCAATCTTCACCGTTTCAAAGTTCATCTTGTCCCTCCTGTCTCAACCGCGTGGTGCACTCACTCCATGTTTCTGCGGGCGGTGGCAGCCGTTCCGCTATCGCGATCAGCGCGTGGGCGATTGCTTGCAAGGCGTTGAATTCTGAGCGATCAATGTTACCGTATATGGCACGCTCAATGTGCATCTCAGCATCTTTCAAGTGATCCATCGTTTCCTCCTTATATTCCTGGGTCATCATTCTCTAGCCAATACAGCACATCCTCTGTGTTCAACACCTCGAAGATGTCCGGAATGATTTTATCTGAATTGCAGTGACAACAGGGAATAAACAGGTATTCATCATCATTCCCCAGTTCTGAGTACCAGGTCACCGCCGCGACTTGGTCTGTACTCATAACTATCAGCGTATCCCGATGTACTTTTTGCATCCCGTCTATGCTGCTACACCGGCGGCAGCACGCGAACTTCCACCTGCCGCTGAGCCGCGCCTGGTTGCTCTCCAGGTGGCGGTACTCGTTTTCCATCTCGATGATTTCCTGTGTCAATGACATTTCTTCCTCCTTCGTTGAGGTGGTGCGCTCCTGTCTCAGCGCTGGGCTATCGCTTTAGCCAGCGTACGTTTCGTGCCTCCTCCATGCAACCGTCACAGACTACATCGCCTTCTGGTATCTCCTTCAGGCAGATGGTGCAACAGCCATCTGTGTACAGTGCCAGTAGCACTGTCGCTTCCTCTGGCGTCATCACTGTAATCCGTTTCTGTGAATATCCGCGAGTGTCATAGAGCACGACAATAGCGCCGTCGTATGTAGCACTCATGTCATCACTAAGCTTCTTCAATCCCTTTACCTGTGGCATCTTTTCCTCCTTATCGGTATGAGCCAGCGACGGGGCGGTGAGCTGCCCCGGCTCGGATTGGCTAAAAAGTGAGTTGGCGAACAGCCTTGATCTTAACCATGGCGTCGGGTAGGACGCTCCGGTTTATTGCAAGCCGGACGAGTTTGGCCGCTTGCTGCGGAGTCTCTGCGTGGATATTGTAATCTCCAGTGTATATCACGCTGTGTCTTGTTGCTACCCACTTGACTTCGAACTTTTGTTTCATGTTACTCCTTTTCGGGCGCATCTGAGCCAGCTTCGGCCTGGCTCAGGACGTGCGGGTTAATTATCAACTTCCTTATCAACTTCATCAACTTCATTCCAGAAGTGGTTATGAGGCCACTCTGGGTCATGCTCATCAATGAGGTCATCACGCATCGCCCGTGTCTTCTCCCATGCTGCCGTCTGCCAGAAGCGGCAGTGGAGCATCGCGGCTCTGCGCAGCGGGTCGGTTTGCATTTGGATGTCTTTAATAGTCATTGCTCCCTCCTTTGTCTGCTAATTCGGCCACCGTCACGTTAGTTCACGCTGATCTCTTTCTCTACTTATGATTTCAGGCGGCGGCCCGTCCGGAAAACACCGTCTGCATGCAGTCAACCGACCGTCGCGCACCCGGCCTAAAAACTTCTCTGCGGTCTGGGTAAGGCACCAGAAGTACGCAAACTGGTGGCTGTCTATGACCCCACAGACGGAGCGCATAAACCCCTTATCAGGCTGATTGAACATCTGGTAGGCCGCCCGGTGGTAGCATCTACTGCCCCAGGTGAAACATACCTTGTCGGGCCAAATCTCTGGCCTTGTCATCATCTGTCCTCCTTGCCCTTTCCTGTTATGCTAGCCTTCCCCAGCCTCCCCGGTCGCTCTTGCGTACTCAGTGCTGGTCACCGAGCGGGCTGCCGTCGGGGAGGCTGCCGCGCGTCGATAGCGCGGGACGGGGGTGGGCTACTCAACCTTGATTTTGATGT
>Ga0180007_10002144_pt1 | contig 24236 bp, 46 predicted proteins | sample MM_PC_MetaG_FD_121122 | JGI IMG/M metagenome (GOLD analysis project Ga0180007, IMG submission 121122) | Groundwater microbial communities from the Aspo Hard Rock Laboratory (HRL) deep subsurface site, Sweden - MM_PC_MetaG | ecosystem: Environmental > Aquatic > Deep subsurface > Groundwater... | reverse complement strand
CTCTATCTTGGCAATGTGGCTAATATAATTAAAGTGTTTGATTTCTATAAGAAAAACAATTGATTTTTACACATAGCCGTTATGCAGTATCTTTGAGTAGTTACACTCTTGTTTTGATAACCTTATCAATCTATTCTATTATGTTAAAACTAAAAATACAACTAAGAGAAAACCTTTTTATATCTCAATTAACTAATTCTTCTATGCCAAAAAAAAGAGTTAAAACAAACGGTGAAATGATAAGAGGAAAGAATAGATGTAACCCTTCCGGATGTGGAGCATCTTTTTACGGAGTCGGGTTTATTGGGGCTTTAGTTTACTACCTGTCTACTGCAAGTGGTTTTTGGGCAGGAGTGCTAGGAATATTAAAATCAATAGTCTGGCCAGCCTTCCTTGTATTCAATCTGCTTAAGTTTATTGGTGCCTAGAAAAACTTTTTTGAAAAATAAACTGGAAATTAGCTAGAGGGTAATCTTTTCTGTATTTTTGTAAGACTCCCTTATCAATCCTAGTAGCTTTTGCTTCTATAATAAAATAATCTCCTTGTTCTATTTCCTTTATTTTTTTAAAATTCCTATATCCTTCTTCTTTATAGTCCTTCTTTTTTACTTGTATTAGTAGAAAGGGTTTGTATCCTATTTTTTTATAAAAAGTAATTGCATCGTCCTGGGCCCCCGCCTTAATTATTTTAAAACCCGTGGCCCTTCTCTCAAATTCGTTAACTAATCTCTTACCAAAATCTCTACCATGAAATCTTGAATCAACAGCTATCTCACTCATTAAAAGGTAATCTTCCCTAGGAAACCCGCAAATAACTCCAACAAGATCTTTATCTAAAAACAACCCTATAAAGAATTTTGGGAATTCTTTAAATTTTTTATGTAAAAATCCCCTGTCTCTTACTCTTTTCTCTCCCAATTCTCTATCTAAAATATCCATTGCTTTTGAAAAATCCTTTTCTGCCAAACCCCTAATTTTTAACTCCGAAAGCAGATCCATTTTTTCAAAATCAGAGAAGATAGTTTTTTCTTTTTCATTGAGTTTTTTCTCATCAATACCTTTGAAAAGATTTCTCATAAAATCCTCGTGTTTAAATTCAATTTTTAAATCAAGAAGCCTCTTACAATCACATATAAAAATAGCCCCATTATCTTTCCTATACTTAACATGCCTATTTAGAGTTTGAATCATTTTATCATCAAATTAAAGTCTTTATTTAATATCTTCTTGAACTTCTCCTGCTCTTTTAATCCAAGCGCATCCCCATTCTTTATGCAAAAAGGAGTGGGAGATTTTCCATCCCAAAAATATCTAAAACTCTGGGCAATGCATTTATTGCAATTAGGTAACATTTTGCATCCCTTACATCCAACATCCATATAACTTCTAAACTCATTGAATATCTTACCATCCCAGATCTCTTGGAGAGCTTTATCTTTTATGTTCTCAAACTTCATAAATTTCTTTGGAATACAAACTCTGCAAAGAGTACAGGGAGAAACAGTTCCATCAGAGTGTATCTCACAAAAATTTATTGCTGCGGCACAGCTATAGGCAGAAAGCCCTTTTTTATCCATCTCAACAGGCATGTCTATTATCCTAACTTTTATTTTTTCTTTTCTTCCTTCCTCTGCAAGATTTTCCCAGAACTTATTGTCAAAATATTCATAAAACTCGGAAAGGAACTTATTGCTATTCCCCCTTCCTACCGGAATAATGGGTGATATAAACCACCTTGTTGGGTTTATTTTCTTTATTAGTTTTTGAAATTCCTTCATCTTTTTTATGTTCTCTTTATGCAATACAGTAGAGATGGTCAAAGGTATCTTTTGTTTTTTAAAGAACAAAATATTCTTCATTGTTATCTCAAATATCTTAGGGTTATACTTTCCCTGAGAATCCAATCTTACAAAACCATGACTTTTGGAATCCAGACCATCCAAACTTATTTTAACTGCTATTAAATATTCTTTATTCTTAAGAATAAAATCTCTCATATTCTTAGAGAAAATGCCATTGGTTGTTAAAACAAAATGAATTCCTTTTTTTGTCAAATAAGATATAATCTCTTTAAAATAAGGAGATTGTGTGGTCTCGCCGCCAGAAAGATTTACATAAAAAACTCTACAAGCCACCAAATAATCTATTACTTTTTTCCACTCTTCTAAAGTAAGTTCCTCTTTCTGAGGTGTTGAATAACTTCCAAAACAGTGTTTACACCTTAAATTACACTTGCTTGTAAGGTTAATATAACAAGAATAAGGAGAAGCATAAACTTTGTTACGAATATCCATTTTTCACAAAAAAGTTAGACAAATTAAAATTGATTGTGGCTGCAAGGCATTACATCATTTTGAGTTAAAGCCACAAGGCTATATTTCTTCCTGATGTCTACATTACCGGCCTCAGAGTCAATTCTTTGTGCAACTCCTGCAGTTCCTGCACTGATGTAACTCTTTGCTTCATTTTTGGACTTGTATTCCATAATAATTGAAAATTTATCCAATTTATAAATTTATTGGTATTTAAATAAAAAATAAAATGCGCGGACAGGGAATCGGGCTCCGAATAAATTCGGGCCTAGCACCTGAAACAAGTTCAGTTACTAAACCAAGGTTCGATTCTATGCGCGGACCGGGAATCGAACCCGGATCCTAACGTCTTTGCTTTTTTTCTTTCGAGCGAATGCGAGCATTTACAGGAAAGGTAGTGTCAGGAAAACCTGGGTTTTCCCACATTGGCAACGTTATGTTCTACCACTAAACTATCCACGCCTTAAATTTTACAGGATTATTCATATTTAAGTTTATTGTTTATATGAAAAACTTCATTAAGTTTATAAAATCTTTTTGACTAAAGATAAGAAGGGGGATAAAGAAATGAGTTTTTTATACGGGGTACCAATAATTGGTGCGGTAGCTTTGGCAACAGGAACAGTTTTAGAAAAAACAATTCTAAAAGTTAAAAATATAAACGTAAAACAATATCAAACCCTTGGATTCTTGGCAATTATTATAACCATGCTTCCCTTTGTGTGGTTTTTATGGAGAATTGAGAGTCAGGCCCTAACTCTAGGGAACCTGGGAATTCTAGGGGCGGTAGTAATCTTTTCAATAGTAGCAAATCTCTTCACATTTTATTCTATGAAATGGGAGAAAGTGTCTAATCTAGAACCAGCAAAAATACTAGAACCTTTATTTGTAATAGTTCTTGCAATAATCTTTAGTTTCGTGCTTGATTCTAGTTTATATGAAAGAAACCTAAATATTCTAGTCCCAGCAATAATCGCCGGCCTAGCCCTAGTATTTTCCCACATAAAAAAACACCACCTTAATTTTAACAAATATTTCATCTTTGCAATATTTGGAAGCTTCTTTTTCGCACTTGAACTAGTAATCTCTAGACTCATCCTAGATTTTTATTCTCCGATTTCTTTTTATTTTATAAGATGCCTCTCTATCTTTGTGATTAGTTTAATTGCCTTCAGACCAAATCTAAAGGGAGTAAGCACTAAAATAAAATGGCAAATATTAATTGCAGGGGCTATATGGGTTGTCTACAGAGTAATGATTTATTACGGGTATTTACATCTAGGAATTGCATTTACAACACTAACAATAATGCTTGGACCGGTATTCATATATCTATTTGCATGGAAATTCCTTAGAGAAAAAATTGAAATGAGAAACATTATTGTAGCGGCAATAATCGTAGCAAGTATTCTTTATGCACTAATAACCTAGGGATCAAAATTAAGTCTTTTTCCAGTAACAATATCATAATAAGTAGCGTTGGAATTCTCCCCTCCAAATTTTTTCCTACGCCTTATTATTGTATTTCCATCTGTAATATAGTGAAAGAATCTTGTGTCATAAGTATCACTATGTCCCAACCCAACTCTAACTTCCAGAGGAACTCTTCTACCAAGCAATTCTTTTAATAAAATCATCTTGTAAAAGCCCTCCTGCCATTACCATCGTAAAAAAAGGATTTGTATCTCAAATTACTCTTAGCAACTATACTATTTGGGCCTTTAACTTCATAAGTCCAAAAAACCCCATAATGAACTCTTTCATTCCCTCGCAGAGATGCCATTATATTTGAAGAAAGCACTAAAGGGGGTTCTCTTCCAATAAGCCTTAATGGATCTGTAACATCCAGTATTCTATTTAATTTTATCTTCATATTTTAAAAAAAATTCTTCCCTTTTTAAATTTAATCTAATGGACTCATTCCAGACATCCCCATCCCGGGACCAACGTTCTTCATTGAACCCTTCTTTGTATTTGAAGCAATGACATCATCAATTCTAAGAATCATTATAGCCACCTCGCTTGCAGAGCTTATCGCCTGGATCTTTATCTTTAATGGTTCTATTATCCTGGCCTCCAAAACATTCTCAACCTTGTTTGTAAAAAGATTCAATCCAGCACTCTTCTCTCCTGCATCGTGCCTACTCTTCAACTCTGTTAGAACATCTATAGGGTCTACTCCTGCATTCTCTGCCAGAGTAGAAGGAATAAATTCCAAAGCAGAGGCAAACTCCTCAATTGCAAGCTGCTCTCTTCCTGAAAGCTCTTGAGAAAACTCTCTTAATCTTTTAGCCAGTTCCATTTCTATAGCTCCCCCGCCAGGAACAACCAACCCACTCTCTAAAGAACATATCACATCCCCTAAACCATCTTTTAGTGCTCTTTCTATTTCATCTATAACATGACTAGTCCCCCCGTGTATCAAAATTGTAAGAGCCTTTGGATTTTTACAACCACCTATATGTGTAAAGTAATCCTCCCCGTGTTTAACACTCTCAACTTTTTCAGAATCTCCGAGCTCAAAAGGAGTTAATTCTGAAAGATTTGAAACAATTCTTCCTCTTGTTGCTTTTGATATTTTTTCCATATCACTCTTAGCAACCCTCCTACAAGCATAAATTTCTTCCTTAGCCAAAAGATACTGTGCAAAATCATCAATTCCCTTCTGGCAAAACAAAACATTAGCTCCAGAAAGTTTTACTTTTTCTATCATGTCCTTTATCACCCTCTCCTCTTCATGTAAAAAACTCTGTAATTGGTCAGGAGTTGATATAGAAATCTTAGTGGTTATCTCGGGATTTCTTAATTCCAAAGGAAAATCTATCAAGGCTATTTTTGCCCCATTAACTTTTTTGGGCATATCCTGAGAAACTCTTTCTTTATCTATAATAACTCCAGAAATAAGCTCCGTATCTTTTATTCCATCTCCCTTCGATTTTTCTATTTTTATATTCTCAATATCTATTTTTCCATCTTCCTGTACTTGTTTTACTGCCCTAACAATTATGTCTGCAAATCTCTCCCTTGAATCCTCTGCACCCTTCCCGGTCATTGCAGTCATAGCAACCTGTCTCAAAACATCCTCATTATCAGAAGTTATTCTCAAAGCAACCTCTTTAAGAATCTCTTGACTTTTTTCTGCAGCCAATCGATAACCCTTAGTTATAACTGTTGGATGTATCTTCTTATCCAAGAGCTTCTCGGCATTCTCCAACAATTTACCAGCAATCATAACGGCCGTGGTTGTCCCGTCTCCAACCTCACTCTCCTGGGTTTTAGCAATTTCAACCATCATCTTAGCTGCAGGGTGTTCTATCTGCATCTCATCAAGTATGGTTACCCCATCATTTGTAACTATAATCTCCCCTGTAGGAGAAACTAACATCTTATCCATTCCTTTAGGCCCTAAAGTTGTTTTAACAACCTCTGCAACCATCCTAGCAGCAAGAATATTATTACGCTGAGCATCTTTGCCCATAATTCTTTGAATATCCTCGGGCATAAGAGTTAAAGATTTATCTGTCATTTTAAGGAATATCCCATCCCCCGATAGAATTTAGTCGAGCAACTAAATCTGAATCTAATTTTATCTCGGCAACTGTTCCATCTGGTTTTATATTTAAAATAGTTGTTCCTGCATTAACATAATTTTCCCTTGCTTCTATAAAAACCTCATTACTACTCAACCTTTTTTTGTATATAATATTTTTACCTTCACTTAAAACCCCCATGGAACTAACTTTTCTAGACAATTCATCAGATTCATTGTATAAATAAAGGTATCTTTTTGACATACACATTCCCCTCAATTCATTTATTTAAACATTATTGTTGTCTAAAATGATATAAATCTTTATAAATGGTACTCTCCAAATTTACAACAGAATGAAAGAAGGATTACCAGAAACAGCATTAAGGTTTGTTGTGAAGGGTGTAGCTAAAACAGCCATAGGCTTCGGAGCCGTGCAAGTTGCAGGAATGGCTATAAACGGATTCAAAAATCCACAAAGAGGGGAGTATGATTCTAAGGCCATGCCTCTAGCAAATATTGCAACAAACGCTATAACCTACGCACCAGTACCAGGAAGCGAATACGGTCTTGTAAATAATGCAAGAGAAAATTTTGTGGGTGGTGCTTATTTCGCTGTTCCTCTAGTTCTTTATCTAGCCGGTCACTGGCTCTGGCAAAAAACCTCTAAACACGAAGGGAAAGGATGGGGAGAATCCGAAACAGGAACAGCTGCAAGAAGACAAAAGACTAAAAACAAAAAAGCCAAGGCCGCAACTGCAGAAGCAAGAAAACTTCAGAGCAGAATGAGTGAATTAGAAGAAGCTATGCGACAATAAATTCCTCTTTTAAACATTCTTATCCTATAGACGTTATTTTAATTTTGGAGAATATTTATATACAAGTGCAACCTCTGTTTCTAATGGAGAAAGTGTTGGTTTCCGATATTATGACTCGGAATCCCATTACCATCAGTCCAGAAACAAACCTTCTAGAGTGCGCAAAAAAGATTGTTAAAAAAAAGGTTGGTAGTCTACTTCTTGTTGATAAAAAAAGACTTGTAGGATTTATAGCAGAAAAAGATATTCTATGGGCGCTAGTAAAAAAATCAAAACAAGATCTTAAAACAATAAAAGCTATTGATATTTCACCAAAAAAAATAGCCACAGTTAAGCCATCAACCTCTTTAAAAGAAGCCTTAAGTAAAATGAAAAAGCTAAAATTTGAAAGGCTACCAGTAATACATGAGGGAGAGATTGCCGGAATAATAACTGTTAAAGATATTCTTAACTTCAACCCAGAGATATACCCAGAACTAGAAGAATTTGCCAAAATAAGGGAAGAGTCAAAAAAATTAAAGCTAATAAAAGAAGCAAAAAGAAAAAGAAGGGATGGTGTCTGTGAAGAATGTGGTAATTTCAACATACTCTATATGGTTCACGGACGTCTTGTATGCGACTCGTGTAGAGATGACATCTAGTTCTACAAAACATATTTAAATAGTTTTTACCTTCCAGAATAAAGAAAGGGAATTAATCCGGATCATCAGAGGCAAAGAAAGAGCCAGGGATGCTGGATATAAAACCCGCAGGAGGTTTTAAATGTCCGAATCAGAAACAATTTTTTCAAGTAAAATAAAATACGTTGGAGTGTTTTCCTTTTCAGAATTCTATCAATTTTGTTATGATTGGCTTACAGAAGAGACAGGACTAGGAATCCAGGAAGATAAATATGTTGAAAAGATACAAGGAGACTCAAAAAACATAGATGTGGGATGGACGGGAGAAAGGAAGGTTACAGATTATTTCAAATATAAAATAAAAGTAAAGTTTAGAGTCATTGGATTAAAAAAAATAGAAATAATGCGTGATGGAGTAAAAGAGAAAACAAACGAAGGAAGTGTTGAGGTGACGGCAAAATCAGATTTAGTTAGAGACTATGAGGGAAAGTTTGAATTAAGTGCTTTTAGAAAAACCCTGAGGGGGATGTATGAAAAGTGGGTAATTCCTTCCAGAGTTGAACAATACGAAGATAAATTAATAAATAGTTCGGATGAATTCTTAAATCAAGCAAAAGCCTGGCTTGACCTAGAGGGGAAGAAGGGATAATGGCTAGAACAAAGAAGGCCCAGGTTCCTGTAGAAGAGACAAACCTTGAAATAACCACAGAAAAAAAGGAGATTAAAAACACATCTCCTCTCCCAAAAGACCAAGAACTAGGCCCAACAGAACAGTCAAAATCCCCTAAAGGATGGTTAATTAAGACAATAATAACCCTTCTCATAATAGGGATAGTTATTTCGGGTTATTTCCTTTTTTTTACGTAAATAGCTAATTCATAACCGAAATCCTTATATACAAATTTCCTCTAATTTTTCTATGAAAAAGATAGGTATCTTATTATTGATGTTATTAGTTCTTCCAACAATTTTAGCTGTAGATCTGGATGTAAAAAAAGTTAGTTCTAATGAAGTAATGGTTCTTGGAATTGATAGGCCTGCAACCTTTGATCTAGAAATAACCAACAATGGACCTTCAGATTATTTTGAATTTTACAATCTTCTTGGATTTAGAATATTTCCTTTAGAAAAAATATCTATCGCTAATGGAGAAACGAAAAACATAACTCTCTCAATAAGGCCACTAGGAGATCTTGGGGCAGTTGGTCCCTACACACTAACATATTTTATAAGGGGCCAAGATGATTCTGAAGTAGAAAAAAAACTTACATTAAAAAAAATTGAACTAAAAGATGCTTTTGAAATAAGTTCCGGTGGATTAAATCCAGAATCCAACTCTGTTGAAATTCTTCTTAAAAATACAGAAAAATTTGATTTTGGAAAGACAAATATAAAGTTTAGCTCAGCGTTTTTTGAATTTGAAGAAGAAACAAACATAGGACCAAACGAACAAAAGAGTTTTGTTGTTGAACTAGAGCAGGAAGATTATAAACTCCTTACTGCGGGGTTCTACACAATGAATGCAGAAATAAAAGTTCAGAACCAGATAGCAGAAATAGAAGGGACACTAAAATTTGAAGAGAAAAGTATTGTAACAGAACAAGAAAAAGATTATGGTTTTTTTATCTTTACCAAGATAATAAAGAAAACAAACGAGGGGAACTCTCTAGCAAAAATAGAAACAAAAATAAACAAAAATATAATTTCTAGATTATTCACAACATTCAGCCCAGACCCAGACAACGTTGAAAGACACGGCCTTACCGTAGAATATACCTGGAATAAAAGAATAAATCCCGGAGAATCTTTTGAAGTTTCAATAAAAACAAACTATCTCTTCCCGCTTATTGTAATAATTCTAATTGTGGCAGTGGTATTACTTGCAAAACAATATACAAAAACAAACCTTGTATTAAGAAAAAGAGTTACATTTGTTAAAGCAAAGGGTGGAGAGTTTGCTCTTAAAGTATCTGTCTTCATAAGTGCTAAGAAATACATAGAAAAAATACAGGTCTTTGATAAACTTCCACCATTGGTAAAGATATACGAAAGATTTGGTGGGGAGAAACCAAAGAGAATTAATGAAAAGCTAAAGCGACTTGAATGGGATTTTGAAAAACTAGAAGCCGGAGAAACAAGAATGATATCTTATATTATTTATTCGAAAGTTGGAGTTTTAGGAAAATTCGCACTTCCAGAAACAAGAGCAATTTACGAAAAGGACGGAAAGATACACGAAACAGAATCAAACAAAGCATTCTTTGTAGCAGAGCAGGGCATAATGAGGGAAGAATAAAATGAAAAGAAGATATCCCATAAGTCCAAATTTTAGAAAGGCTTTAGAAACACAATTAGGAGATGATGATAAAATAGAGGTTACAGTTACTGTTTCTGATGGTGACGGACTGGCCAAACTGATAGGATTAATGTCTGGCAGATTGAATCTGACTCCAGAAAATCTTCCAGAATACATGGCAAAAAAAACAGGACATAAAGTTACAGCAGACACACTAAAAGATACAAGAGGGATATGTATAAGCCTATCAAAAAGAAGAATATTTATGCTTGCAGAACAAACATATGTAGAATCACTAACCCCCTCTAAACATTATATTACTATTGGAGATCCCACAACATGGGAGCAACTTCACTGAGGAATTCCTTCATCTAAACAATATGATCTGATTTATCCATTTTAGTTCCTCAATTTATATTCTCTATTTGCTCCAACCCTTATTCCCATTACAGTTTTACACTTAATCTTCTCGGCTTCCGTAACAATCATTTCATCTCCACTCCCTCTTGTTCTCCAAGCATAACCCAATTCCTTTCTTCCTTCTCTCAAAGTAAGATCATAGTGAGTGCTAAGCGGAGTAAGGGATCTTTCCACTACAATTCCACTATTCAATTCAATAACTCCTCCTCTTGGATGGGTTTCATCAAGAAGTCTGGCAACCTCCAAAAATTGACTTGTTCTGGGTCCTCCTTTAGCAAATAAACATTCTTCAGCAACAATATCTAAAGGGCTTCCGGAACTTTCGCCCATTTCAACATCAGCTTCATCCTCAAAACCCTCAAATTCTGTATTCGAATCCATATTAAAGTCCATAAACTCTTGTTTTTAAAAGTATCTAATCATACTCAGAAAGGTGAGGAATAACCAGAGTATCCATTGCCTGTTCAAGAGTCATTGGTTGTCCGTTTGAAAATCTAACAATCTCTTTATCTCTATTAGCTAAATTATGCTTTTCAGCATCCTCCGGAGTTCTTACAAATATAGCAACCTTCCCTTCAGCAAGTATTGTTCCCTCGTTATCTACAGCAATATCATTGACCTTTACCTGATAACCCTTTCTTTCAAGTTCAGAAACAACCTCTGGAATTCTATGTTTTTGCAAAACATTTGTCTGCCATCTATAGCCAACAGCCGTCAAAGGATGATAACATCCTAATTCATCTCTATTAACTCCCAAATGATGCTCGGCATAAGTCTTTGGGTTGGTTACCTCTCCATCAGAAAGTGTAACCCTTTTACTAGCTTCTCTTGTAAAAAGATCTACCATGTATGCAGGCCTCTCCGTCCCGTCAGGGCTAACAGAAAGTTCAGAAATCCTTACGCCAAGTCCACTTCTATTGAATTCCCTAATAGTATCAGAAACCCCGTCTCTTGGAAATGTCCCGGCAAACTCCCATCCTAACCTATTTAACGCAAAAAGATGTTTCCCAAGATTTAATTTTCTCTTAGAAACAGCCCTCATTTTACAACATCCCCATTCTTAGAATGTCTTTACACTGAGAAATTGTTTCAGAATCCTTCTCTTCTTCATATCTTCTTATCATTTCAATTAATTCTGCCTTACTGAGCTTCATTAATTGCTGATTATCTTTTTCCATGTCTTTTCTAAGAACCCGAACTTTATAAATGTTACTATTTGTAACCACTAGCAAATGACATTAATATCATTTATCCCCAAGATCTTGAATCCCAAAAATAAACAAAAAATAATTCTTTATTAAAAAAATAAAATCCCTCCACCCAGACTCGAACTGGGGATCTCCCGGGCACTGCATAAGCAGCAAACAAGAACCGGCTACTCAGGTTTCATTTATTATCTGTGAATATAACAGACTATCCACCCTATTCTACAGCCAGGCGCTTTAAACCACTAAGCTATGGAGGGACATATTGTACATACAGCACAGAAGAAATTTTCCACTGCACTGGACTATTTTTGTAGGTTTGGTCTCTTTAAATAATTAACTGAAGTGGTTAAGAAGAAAGAATTAAAAAACAAAGTTAATTAATTGCTTTATGGCTTACAGAGTATATACCACTGAAAGCTTTGAAAAAGAGATTCTAAAATTAGCCGAATCAGACAAACAAGTTATTCAAAAGATATTTCTTCAATTAAAATAAAATCCCTATGTTGGAGATCAGATAAGATATAAGTTTTTCCGTGAAAAAAGAATAAGGGAGAAGAGAGTTTATTATTTGGTTTATGATGATTTAAAGATTGTCTTAATGGTTGCCATAAGTGGAAAGAAAGCGCAGAAAGAAACCATAGATAAAGTTGTAAAATATTTTAAAGAATACAAAGAATATGCAGAAAAATTAAGCAACTCTTCTTACTCTTCCTGATTTTAAATCTTCCAGTCCTTCCTTGAACTGTCTTACTAAATCCAAATCTATTTTCTTTAAAACTATCATGTCATTCATTTTCTCAATTCCAAGGACAGATCCTTCTCCAATGTTTAATTCAGCCCTTATCTTTTGAGGAATTACAATCTGACCTTTTGAACTTATTTTTGTTATTTCCATTATGTAAGAAAGTAAGATTTTCCCACTTTTAAATGTTTGTATGGAAAACATTCTTTTATATCTTAAAAACAAAACCAAACTTTTATAAAATTAAACTACCTTCTCCAGCATAAGAGGAGAAAATGGAACCAATAGTTTTTGCTGGCATTTTAGGAGGAATTGGGGGATTAACAAGAGGGGTTGTAGGATTATTAAAAGCTCTTTCTCTAAAAAGAAAAATTTTATGGCCTTATTATGGAGTAACTGTAGCAATTGCAATTATTATAGGTATTTTTATAGGAATAATATTTGATTTTGACCCAAGACTAAGTCTTCTTGCAGGTTATGCTGGAACAGATATTCTTGAAGGAATCTACAAATCTTTCAAAGTAGACAAGGTTTATGTGAGGAAGAAATGAAGAGCTGGTTAAAGTATCTGTTAATTGGAATAGTGATTTTTGTTTTAATAATTGGATTATTCTTCTTATATCAGTTAGGATTTTTAATTCAAAACTACGATACAAAAATGTTTAATAAGGCAATTGAAACAGGAGATGTAGGATACTGCCATAAAATCAAAGATCAGGGAGTTGCTCCAGGATATTATCCAAGTTGTGTAAGTTTAGTTGCCCAAAAAAACAACAATCCAACCATATGTGAAAATTTAGAAGAAAGAAATTCTTTATCTCTTGAAGATTGCTACTCGCTCTATGCATATTACAAAAATGATGAATCGCTTTGTGTTGAACCCCAATGTAGCAAAACCTTATTTAACATATGCATAGAATCTGGTTGTGAAACAATTAAAGATTATGAATAAAAATGACAAAAGTAACAATAAACCTGGATGAAGAAGAAAAGAAGATTCTTGAAAAAAGAGCCAAAAAGAACCTCATGACTCTTCAAGAACAAATTGAGGATATTATAAGAAGAAGTGCCGTAAGCACAAAGCAAGGCACCACAACAAAAGAAGTTGACCCGGATGACCGTCTTGTCGGGATTTTCTCAAAGAGCAAAAGGGGAAGAAAGAGGAAATAAGAAGGGAGTGATTGGAAAAGTTTTAAAGTTCCTATATACTGGAAAATAAATGAAGGACTTATTGAAAAAATACTTTGGATATGACAGATTCAGATCAATGCAGAAAGAAATTATTAATCACACAATTCAAGGAAAAGATTCTCTTGTTATTATGCCAACTGGAGCGGGAAAATCTCTTTGCTACCAGATTCCTGCACTTAAATTTGAAGGGCTTACATTAGTTATCTCTCCCCTTATCTCCCTTATGAAAGACCAAGTAGATAGTCTTAATGCAAATGGAATTAGTGCAGAATATATTAATTCTTCTCTCTCATTTGAGGAAATTGAAGATATAAAAGAGAGAATTCAAGAAGGTAAAGTTAAAATGCTTTATGTTGCTCCTGAAAGGCTAGCTTTAGATAGTTTTAAATTATTTTTAGCATCCATTCAAATAAGTTTAATTGCCATAGATGAAGCACATTGTATCTCTGAGTGGGGGCATGATTTTCGTCAGGAATATAGAAATCTGAGATTTCTGAAAGATTCTTTCTCCACAGTTCCAATAATTGCTTTGACAGCAACTGCCACATTAAAAGTAAAAGAAGATATATTGAAACAATTATCCTTGAATAACCCTCAAATTTTTGTTTCAAGTTTTAATAGAGAAAATCTTAACCTAATTGTTAGGAGAAAAAAGAATACCTTTAATCAAATTTTAAATCTTCTTAAAAAACATAAAAATGAATCTGTAATTATCTATTGTTTTTCGCGTAAGGATTCAGAAAAGATTGCTCAAAATTTAAGAGAAAATGGATTTAATGCTCTTCCCTATCATGCCGGACTTGGTAATGAGGTAAGGAAAAAGAATCAAGAAATGTTTATTAAAGATAAAGTTAATATTATTGTCGCTACTATTGCTTTTGGGATGGGTATTGATAAACCAGATGTTAGACTGATTATCCACCATACTTTTTCAAAAACCCTTGAAAGCTATTATCAGGAAATTGGAAGGGCTGGGCGTGACGGTCTTCCAAGTGATTGTGTTTTATTCTACTCTTATGGAGATAAAAGAAAACATGAGTTTTTCATTAAACAAATTATGGATGAATTTGTTCAAAAAAAGAGCAGAGATCAGTTGAGGATTATGATGAATTATTGTGATTGCACATATTGTAGAAGAAGATATATTTTAAGACATTTTGGAGAATATATGCAAGAATCTAATTGTAATGGTTGTGATATTTGTTTAGATATTCCAGAAATAAAAGAAGTAAGAGAGAGAAAAATTATATCTAGAAAAGTAAAGGAAGAACTCCCTTATGATAAAATCTTATTTGAAAAATTACGGGCCCTTAGAAAACAAATTGCTGATGAAAAGAATTTCCCCCCATATATTATCTTTAATGATAAAACTCTACAAGAGATGGCTTCCCAATTTCCCGGAAATAATGAAGAATTCTTAAAAATTAAAGGTGTTGGAGAACAAAAGTTGGAAGATTATGGAGAATTATTTCTAAAAATAATACATGAGTAGGTTAAAGAAAATGGTGTGAATTTGGGAGAGATTCCTGAAGAGGATTTCCAAGAAAACAAAAGAAGTAAAAAAAGGCATTTATCTAGAAATTACCAAAAAACAAAAGAGATGGTTTTTAATAAACTCACAAAAAAAGAAATGGCAAGAATCAATGGTGTTAAAGAAAATAGAATTATTTATCATATAGAAAAACTTATTGAGGGGGGAGAAGAACTTGATATTAATTATCTGCTTCCACTTAAAGAAATATTTGAGAAAATTAAAAATGCTTTCAAGAAATTTGGTACTGAAAGACTTGCCCCCATTTATAATTATTTTAATGGGAAATTCTCTTATGATGATATTAGATTAGTAAGAAGTTCAATATTATTAGAGAACAGAAATGATAAATCAAATCACCATCAAAGATTAGAAGAAATAAAAGAAGAATTTCCAAATGCTTATGAACCTTGGAGTGAAGAAGAAGAAGATAAGTTAAAAAAATTGTTTTCTAAGAATGTTCCTATTCAAGCACTTGCAAAGATATTCAAAAGACAACCTAGTGCAATTAAATCACGATTGAGGAAGTTTGAAGACCCTTTACTATAATGAAAATCAAAGACTTTCCGGAAGACAGTAGACCTAGGGAAAAACTTCTTAAAATGGGGGCTGAGAATTTAAGTGATCCAGAACTTCTTGCCATACTTCTTAGGACTGGTTTAGGAGCAAAAAAAGGAGAAAGAGGAGAAAATGCAATTGAACTAGCTAATAGATTAATCAATGAATATGGATTAGATAAACTTTCAGAATGTTCAGTTAAAGAGCTTAGAGATATAAAAGGTATTGGAAAAGCAAAAGCATGTCAAATATTTGCTTCATTTGAACTTAATAAAAGAATTAATCAATCTAAAACCCCCATTAAGAAAATAAGCTGTGCAGAAGATGTTTTTAACCACTTTCATGAGAGATTAAAAGACAAAAAAGAAGAACATTTCTATGTTCTGATGCTCAACACCCAGAATCATATAATTGGAGAGCAATTAATAAGTAAAGGAATTCTTGATGCCTCAATAGTTCATCCAAGAGAAGTATTTAGGCCTGCAATAAAGAACAGCGCATCTAAGATAATTCTTGTGCATAATCATCCTAGTGGAGACCCAAAACCCAGTGCAGAAGATGATGATATAACAAGGAGGTTGATAAAAGCAGGGGAGGGTTTGGGGATTAAGGTGATTGATAGTGTTATTGTTGGGGGTGGGGGATGGTGGAGTTGGAAAGAGAATAAATAATAAAATGGGCTAATCCCTAGCCCAAAATACCTTCATATGAAGGAACCAGCAACATGGCATTGGTTTATTTTTTCCATTTAGAGTCTGCTTGTGCACATGGCATTATTTTTTCTTTGCAGACATTCTATTGATCCAAAAACCTAATTAAGATAATCATGACTGAATATTTGGATAAGTTCTTGAAATTTCTTCAATAGATTTTAATGCGCTTTCAATTGCTTTTATTTGTTCATCAAAAACTTTTTCAGTGTCATTCACCTGCTCTTTAATATTCTTAAATTCCTGAGCCACTCTTTCAATTTCCAGTATTTTCTTCCTCTCTTCTCGTTTAATATCTTCCTGAATGTCTTTCTTCCAATTTTCCAGCTCTTTCTTTAATTTGCCGATTTTTTGTTCTTTTCTTTTTACATCTTCCTTAACATTAGATTTAGAACTCATTATATCCAGCTTTTTCTGAGTTAATCTTTCAACTATACTATATCTTGACTGACTTTCTGCCATACTTTTAGTAAATTAAAATAAGTTATATAATTTGTGTGTAAGTTTTTGCGGGAACATCTTTAATATAAATTCTAAGATTAAATTTTTCTAATGGCTCACAATGAGAACTGCAAACAATTGAGAAATAAACACAAATGCCCTTACTGTCAAAAAGGATATATGATGGAATGGGCTTTAGAGAACCATAAAAAAGTTTGTTCATCAAAAAAATAATAACAAAGCTAAATTTTCTTCCTTTTTCCATCCAAATAAACCACAATGACCTTTCTTCCTGCTTCGTCTTCTGCGAGATATGAATAAATTCCCTTTCCTTTTTTCAAATCACAACCTTCAGCTACCAATTTGTTAATAGAAATATATGCTGTTAATCTCTTGAAAATTATTTTGCTTTTCCATCCAAGCCCAAGAGATTTTAGTTTAACAGATATTTTATTCATTTTGTACTTCTTTTTTTAATTGTTTTTTGCTAAATTCAATTAGTTTATTCCATGTTTGAACATCACAGCTATTTCCTAAATTATCTTCATCTCCTATTTCTTCAATAAACCTATCCCAGTCGTTATTGTTAAATACTTCGGGATTACCAATAATCAAATCCACTATTGATGAAGGCATATAACTTCTTCTCCCTAAACTATATCTAAATGCGCAAATCATCACCAACCTTAAATCACTTCTATTCATACCTTCTTTTAGGCACCTCATATATTTAAACCTTGTGGTGCCTAAAGATTTATATATAAAGTTGCATAATTAAATCTATGAAAATACAGAAAAGATTCTTAAGAAAACATAATGATAAAGATTATTATAAGTATGTTGTGAATCTGCCTCCAATGGTTTTAAAAGAAGCTGGTATAAAATATGGGGAAGATGTTGAAGTGAAGACAGAGAAGGGAAAAATTGTTTTGGAGAAGAAGAGGAAGGCAAAAAATGAAGGATCATTCAGAAGAGTTTAGGATATTAATTGAAAAATACAAAGAAAGAGGGCTAGAATATGGGAAGCCAAAAGAATATATTGAATTTAGAAACAGTTGTTCTATTGAAGAGCTAGAAAAAGCATTGCTTGAATTTAAAGACCTAAAATTCGTAGAAAGACAGGTAAAGGAAGGCGAAAAAAGATACAAAACATATCATGTCTACAGTTCTAAAAGAGGCAGAGTTTATGTTATAACGTTTACAGATAAAATTAGAATAATCTCCATTTATCCTCTAAGCCAAAGCACAGTTAAAAGGTATCACAGAGCAAAATTTAAAAAGTAAATAACCTACAAAATAATATGAAAATAAGCTTCCATTATAGTTCTCAAGATGATGTTTTAACGATTTATTCAGATGTTGCTCCAAGCGAGACAATTGAATTTGCAGATTTTATGAATATAGATATAAATAAAGAAAAGGGGATTGTAGGACTTGAGATTTTCTATGCCTCTGAGTTTTTTGGAAATCAAAACAAGGAATTGACTAAACACTTTTTGTCTAATTTAAAGGAAATAAACGCAAAATACGATGAATGGAGAAATACATGGTTTATCAGTTTAGAGCTAAAAGACAAGGATAACAAAACAATAATTCAAAAACTTCCACCCTTAAAAAAATCTGAGTATGTTTCTCCATTGATTGCAAGTGCTTATTAATTAATTAAGTTAAGCTAATCTCATTTGAAACAACTTCCCAGAGACTCCTTGCATCTTCTGGGCTGATTGCGTATTTATTTATTAAAACACCTATAAATTCTGCTTTTGATTCTACAGAAAAATAAAATTTTCTAATGGGAGTGCAAAATTCTTTTTTAAATGCCCAAAGACTATATGAATGAACTGCTAAACAAATAAGGGCGCTTGAATCCATCCCTATTTTTTCATATTCTATTCCTTTGATTTCAATCATTTTTAAGGATAGAAACAAATTGTATTTTACTCATAAAAAAGGGATGAATGTGTTCTTTTTTATATGTTTCTTTTTGAACAAGAAGTCTATAGGTAATGATCCCTACTACCTTCCCAACTTCCCCTAACCACAACATTAAGATTTTTTATTCTACTTTTCAATTCCTTGACCAATGCCTCAAAGAAAGAATACATCTTCCAAGAAGCACGAGATTCAACAATTAGTGCCCCTTCACGAGACATAATACTTGTATCTACAGAAGAATATCTAGAATCAATGAATGAATTGCAGTAATTCTTAATTTCACTCAATATAGATTGAGGATTTTGCAGATTTTCTCCATCCACTATTTTTAATTGTGCTATTGCAGGATTATTTAACCTAACTTGAATCTTTGTTAATACAACACTATCTTTCTCCTTTTCAAGATCTTGTTTAACACTTTCTGGCATTACTGGTTTTCCAGTAGAATCAAATTGTATTTTGTTCATAGTCCAAGTATAAAATAACTCTTTTTAAGGTTTTTGGAACTACCAAGAACTCTTTTTCTTACTATGTAGCCTTGAATGAAAAGACCTACTCATTACAGATAAATTGTCTTTTCTAAAGTTAGTCTTATCTCCATCTTGGTGATGAACAACCTCATGATCCCTTAAAGGACGACCTCTCTTTTTTTCAGCTACTTTTCTATGCATGAGTTCTCCTTTCTTTGTAAGGGGGTATCCTTTGTCATTTCTTTTTAGCCATGCCATGTTCAAGCCATAAATCCTCTGTTTTTAAGTGTTTTGAAATTCAACCCAAGATTTAAATCTCCCCCCTTCTTATTAAATTTACAATGAAAATCAAAGACCTTCCTAAGGATGGGAGGCCGAGAGAGAGATTTAATCAATTCTCTTTTTTAAAACTCGCTTAAAGAATAAATTTTCTTTTTCGCCACTACTCATTTTCTCTAACTCATAATCATTCAATAATTCTCTTAATTTTTCTTCGCAATCTCTCACTATTTTTGCGGCAGAAAACATGCCCGAAACTATAAAGATCATAGATAAATGAGTGCTAATAATAGTGGTGGCATGTTTTATTATGCTCCTTTCATTATCGTCTTTTTTCACAAATAAGACATGTTTCTCTATGTTATTCAGGATATCTAGAATATCTTTTTTGAACTTATCCAGCGAAATGATATCATCAATCAAAATTCCAATATTCCAATATATCTATTGAGAATTCCATTTTCCACAAATTGGGCTATATGCAAACCTTTAACCTCATATTTGTTAAAAATTTTGCTTCTCAAATTTTGTTTTCTATCAATTTCTTTATCTTTTTCTAGGCTTCTTAAAGTCAAACCCATTTTGAGTAAAAATAACATTTCCATATCATTTATGTATTCTTTATAGAAAGCTAATTCTCCGGAACGATACTGGTCTTTAACCCGTTTTATTGTCTTTTCATCTTGGATAAAGGCAAGTTCTTTGTCTTTAAATTTAGAGGCAAATTTTTTGATTAAATCTGTGCCCCAATTTAGAAATCCTTCTGTTGCACCTTTTGCAGCACTCTCTACCGGATCATAAGACATCTCCGAACTCCTCAAGATATCTAGAGATGCTTAATTCATTATCATCAAGGATTATCTCACTCCCAGGTAAAATAACCATATTCTCAACCTTAACTGGAATTTCTAAATACCTGTCCACAACTTTATTTCCTTGAGAATCCAATACAAATTCTCCGTCTGATCCGTAACCTAACTCCTTGAGTAGTAAAATCTTAGATTCCGGAGAAACCTGTTTTAATGACACTAATTCCATATTATGGCCAATTATTTCTCCTATTTAAACATTTAGTCAACCTTTAATACCCTCTTTTTTGCACAGCAAAAAAGTAGTGAATAAACCTTATAAATTTTTGCTATTTCAAACTATCTTCAATGATTTTTATCTCTTCTTTGGTATAAAAACATTATTAATCTCTTTTCCCTTCTTAAACCCAGAATGAAAATCCTCGACCTCCCAGAACAAAACAGACCCCGAGAGCGCTTTAAAAGTAATGGGCCTGAAGCCCCTAGCGATGCAGAACTCTTTGAAAGGTTCGGCAAAGGTGTTTCCCCCTACAACTATGTTAAGGCAATGTAAGGGGAAAGATTTAAATACCAATCTCCCTTATAATTATTATGGTATATATTCACGTTAAGAAAGTAGGAAATCAAAAGTATTATACATTAAGAATCTCTGTGAGAAAGGGAAATCAGGTTATCACTAAAGATTTATGTAATCTAGGAAGTGATTTATCTAAAGTTAATCTTGATAGTTTAGAGAAAAAGTATAAAGATAAAATAAGAAAGTCTTACAGGACTCTGAAGAATTTTTTAGAAAGAAATATTTATTTAGAAAAAGTAAAAAATTCTAAATTAAAAAAGAATTTTTATCTAACAAAGCAACAACAATTAGATGTTGAAGCAATACTTCACCATTATAAAAAGAAATTTTTAAAAGAACACATATTAACTCAAGCAGAAATCTTTGAAAGTTTTTTAATAAATTTTGCAGTAAATAGCACTTCTATAGAAGGAAATACTATAACTTTGAAACAGGCTTATAATTTGTTTAAGGAAAATATTTTACCTAAAAATAAAACTTTAAGAGAAGTTCATGATCTTACAAACACAAAAAAAGTTATTGATTATTTAAAAGATAAAAAACCAAAGATTGATGCTGAGCTTCTTATAAAAATTCATGATATGCTTTTAGAAAACATAGATATGAGAAAAGGTTTTAGAAATCATGATATTAAGATATTGGGTCAGCCATTTAAACCATCCTCTGCTAGATATGTTAAAGCTGATGTTAATGTTTTGTTGGATTGGTATAAGGAGAATAAAAACAAACTACATCCCTTAATTTTAGCTATTTTATTTCATCATAAATTTGAAAATATACATCCTTTTTCAGATGGAAATGGAAGAACCGGGAGAGTGTTGATGAATCATATTTTAGATTTACTTGGATATCCCCCAATTGTCATTTCAAATAGACATAGAGAACAATATCTTAATTCTATGAAAGATGCTGATGAAGCAATAAGAAAAGGACTAAAGGGGGATGATCCTAAAAAATATAAACTTTTAGTTAAATTTATTCACTCTGAATATAAAACATCTTATTGGGACATTTTTTTGATATGATTTTGGGTTGAGTTGCATAAAGCGTAATCTCAAGAACACAAAAAATTATTAATATAAGAAATCATCTGTCTGCATGAAAATCAAAGATTTTCCGGAGGATGGGAGGCCGAGAGAGAGGTTTTTGAAGTTTGGAAAGGAGAGTTGAGGGAGATAGTTTAAATGGGTTTTTGTTTAAGCAAGAACAAATATAAAATAGGTATATTTAATTAATAAATGATAACCTCTAGCAATAAAGACCAAATTTACATTGGAAGACAAGCTGGAAAGGAAATTCACGAAAAAATAAAAAATGCCAAAAAATCTGTAAAAATTGTTTCGCCTTATCTTTCTCCAGATTATATAAAAGACCTTCTTGTTTTGCATAAAAAGAACGTAGAAATAACTCTGGTTACATGCGATAAAATAGAAAATAATTCTTATTCAGATTTCAAAACATCAGATTTAGTTAAAAAGGAAAAAATTCATGATAAAAAGTCAGGAAAAATGAAGAAAATGCTGGTTAAATCTTTTATTTGGTTCTTAGCAGTTTCAGTTTTGTTGGTAATTCTTGCATTTGTTTTTTCTATCCTATTCATTTTTGCAGGAATATTCTTTTTCTTAAGTATGGCTTCTCTGTTTTCTTCATTTTATATTTTAGAATACACATTCAAATATAAACCTCTCTTCAAAATAAAGGTATTTGATTCTACTACTGGAAAAAACCCAAGAAGCACTGAACTCGTACATTCAAAGATTTTTGTTATAGATGAAGAAATAGCCTTTCTAGGCTCTATTAATTTTACTTATAGTGGGTTTAAAACCCATTATGAAACAACAATAAAGGTTGAAGACAAAAATGCTGTTAAGGACATAAGTCATGAAGTAGAAATGCTGTATTTATCTAAAGATTTAAAGGAAAAACCTGTGGAAGACTGGCTAGGTTCTGGAGGATAGTTTAAATGGGTTTTTGGGGGAGGAAGTATAAATTTTTAACAAATGAATCCTTAAAATAAACATGAAAATCCTCGACCTCCCAGAACAAAACAGACCCCGAGAACGTTTTAAAAGTCATGGGCCTGAAGCTCTGAGTGATGCAGAGCTTTTTGCTATTATTCTAAGGTAACCCCTCACAAGCAATCCCGTTTCCATCCGCATCTAGCCTGTGAACATCATTATCTATTCCGCCACATAATTCAAAGATTTCTTGTGCTTCTTGTTGAGTTTCAAAATCTTCACAGTTGTAATGGTCTGATATACACTGATCTGGAGAAGTTTTATTTCCCTTAAGCAAGAAATAAACCACAACAATGATTGCTAATATAACTACAATGATAATAGCCCACATTATAATTTTGGACCAGTTTGTGGTGGATTGAGAGGGAGGGTAAGTTTGACTGTTCATGATTGAGTAAAGGGAGGGGAGTTTAAGAAAGTTTTTATAATATGCTCCACTCTAAAAGGCATGACTGGTGATACAATGATTCAGAAAAAGGTGGACCTTGAGGAATTTGAGAAATTCATCGCAGAATATGAAAAAGAACAAATTGAATGCACAGACCACACTTTTTTAGACTAAGTGAAAAACAAAGGCAAATATACACTTGTGAGGAATTAAGAAGAATTTTAACTGAAGAAAAGCCATTTTTAGTTGGTTTTCAGTATAAAGGCAATTATGCTGTATTTTACAAGTATGAAAGCAAAAACTTGAAAATGATAGTAGATTTGCAGAACAGAAAGGTTAAAATAGTTACATTCTATTTTATAGAAGAATGGCAAATACCAAAGATATAAAACACAGACATTTGGAAGGAAAAGGTGAAATGGACTATGATTATGCAAATGATATTCTATTTTTTAAGATAAAAGACAGAGAATACGACTTTTCATTGGAATTTCAGAATATGGTTATAGATGTTGATGAGGAAAAGTTTATCGTAGGCATACAATTATTTGAGGCGTCCAAGTTCTTGGGTATGTCTAAGGTAAATTTAAGGGAAATTCCAAAATGGCAGTTCGAATCCAAGATTGAAAATAATGTTATAGAACTAAGATTAAACTATCAGCTGAAAATAAGAAATAAGATTTTTGAAAAAAATCCAATAATTATACAGGAAAACAAACCAAACTTACCTAGTCCACAGTTGGTTCAGACGATTTAGGTTTTCTAATTCTTTATCTTAAACTATCATAAATGATTTTTCCTGTGTTTGAGCCTGATGTTGGTTTTTGTTCAATTTGAGGAGTAGGGAGATAGAGAGTGGGGGTTATTTTTTCTTTTCAAACACCCCAACAAAAAAGAAAATTATACCAAGAATCCCCATCAATAGACTGGGGATGCCAAAACCATATCTCCTAACATAACAAGCACCCAACATTTGTTCACTAACATTAAGACAACTCGGGGCAAATAAGATAAGTATGGCTCCAAAGAGAAATAGCCCTATTCCTAAAGCATACCATTGATTTTTGTTCATTTTAATTCCTTCCTATGAAGTATATTGCAAGTGCAATTACCCCTACAATTACCCAATACACAGCAGGAGTAAAACCATAAACAAGAGAGTATGCGAAGAAATGCATGCTCTGAGAATACATATATGCAATAAGTAAAAGCACCAATGCAAAAACTAAACTCCAAGAAAATATGTGTGGTTTATGGTGAAAATTATATTTACTTCTTCTGTGCCTATTACTCCTCCTATGTCTACGACCCATGCTAAAAATATGGGATAACAATATAAAAACCTTTTCAAAATTAAATATCTTTCTTTGATTTAAATGGGTTT
>Ga0180007_10002142_pt1 | contig 24249 bp, 31 predicted proteins | sample MM_PC_MetaG_FD_121122 | JGI IMG/M metagenome (GOLD analysis project Ga0180007, IMG submission 121122) | Groundwater microbial communities from the Aspo Hard Rock Laboratory (HRL) deep subsurface site, Sweden - MM_PC_MetaG | ecosystem: Environmental > Aquatic > Deep subsurface > Groundwater... | reverse complement strand
TGAGATTTCGGTGGGACACCACCGGGAGGTATCAGCCGCGATGCAAGGAGATAGGGTTGAATGCAGGCAGAGCTTACCGGATCAGCCCCAATAATCAGTGCGATGCATTCATTTTGGCGTCTGATGTTCATTTGATGGAGTAAGAGCGGCAGAGCCGTGTTTTATAAAATCGAGGAGCGATTTTATTATGATAAAATGCCCTAAATGTAAATTTGAATTCAGCCTGGGCGAGGCCTTTGCGGATTCGGAGCTGCGGGATATCATCGGCCTGCTGCCGAGGTTCGAGGGGCATGGAAAGCTGGTGTTCGAGTACTGCGAGCTGTTCGGGGTGACGCCGATCCGGAGCAAGACGAAAAAGCTGTTGAGACTGCTTCAAGAGGTTTCGGCCTTGTATCAATCCGAGGCGTTTTTGTACCAAAAGAAGCGTTACAAGGTAAGCAAACGCGGGATTATGGAAAGCCTGATAACCGTGTGTAATAAGGAGTTCAGCGGTCCGCTACAAAACCATAATTATCTAAAACGGGTGATGATTGATGTAGCGGATGTGGAGTTGAAGGAGGGAAGGGAGAGGGCGGAGAGGGAACAAAGGAAGAAAGAAGTAGCCAGTAAGCAGTCGGCAGTCGGCAGGAAAATCCCCCCTGCCTGTGCGTCTCCGCACGCAGACAGGCCCGGCCCCCCTTTGGTAAAGGGGGGAGACATCACGGCGGAGGAATTTAAACGCCGGAAGGGGATCGAGAGTTTGGCGGAACGTATAGGGAAGACGGAGGAATAATGGGGGAATTGAAGCGGCTGCCGTTTTGGAGATCGAGGATCAATCCGGGGTGGACGGCCAGGAGATCCCGAACCAGGCCCGTGGTGCAGGGGTTGACGCCGCACCTGTGCCCCCAGTGCAAGTTCGCCCTGGGGGAGACCGACGGGAAAATATTCCTCCGAAAATGCCCAAAATGCGAGCAGTGGGTACTGTTAAAAAAATGTTGACATCCAAGGAGTAACCTGCAATTATTGACATAATTCGCGGAGTCTCACCCGGTATGGGTAGACTCGGCTGCCAGGGCAGCCTATAAACGCGCAGCGGTCCCATGCGGACCCCGAAATAACCAACTCCGGCCCATGCGGCCCACGAGCCGAGAAAAATTTTCTCGATCGCTCATGGGCCGTTTTTTGTTTGGGCCGGAGACGAAAGAGATCGCAGCCGGGAGGCTGCTCCTACATAAATGGATTCACCGCAAAGACGCAGAGGACGCAGAGAATGATCGAAATTAGGTTTAAAGAAAAAGGGAAGATGGGGCCTTATTTTGGGTGGGCCCTGCCGCTGTCGCGGATAGTGTTTGTCCGGGAGGATTTGCCGAAATGGGTTAGAATGAGTGTGATCGTGCATGAATTGTACCACCTGGATGATACGGCGAAAAATATGATCTGGCGGGAGATGAAGGCGTTTTGCGCTCAGTTGTTTGTGCCGCTGCTGGGAGGGATCGGCGCCCTGGTGATGAGCCTGAATCCGGAGAGGGTGCGGTATTTTTGGAGGCGGTTTATTAAAAGAGATCCGCCGGGGCTTCATCTGGATCCGAAGGAAGAATAATTGCTCGCAAAGGCGCAGAGGCCGCAAAGAATAAATGAGGATAATGAGGATGTGGATGCAGCATAAATTCAACGCGCTGCATGTCTACTGCCGGTTGATGGATTTGCATCTGAGGAAAAAATGGGTCAGGTGGTTGACGAGGGGTTATGAGCGAATCGCCAGGAATTTATACGGTTAAACGGTTGGAGGTTGGAGGTCAGAGGTTGGAGGATAATGAGAGATTTTCAGGCGATTTTGATCACCTCATCGAATTAGAGGGGAAATATTCGAATGATCCTGCTGATCCGGGCGGGGAGACCCGTTACGGGATATCGATAAGGTGGCACCCGGAGGCCAAAATTTTTGACCTCCCGGAGGAAGAGCAGGAGGACGAGGCGCGGCGGTTTTATCTCGAGGAGTACTGGACGCCGCATTATTCAACGATCATCGATGAGGATGTCAGGCGGGAGGTTTTCGAGTTCGCTGTCCATAAGAATCCGAGGGCGGCAAATTCATTGTTGCAGGTGGCGGTCTTTAAATCAGGGGGATCGAATCTCAAGATCGACGGCATTCTCGGCCCTCGCAGCATCGACGCTATTAATAATCATCCTGACATGGCATTGCTGCACTGCAAGCTGCAACTCCTCATTATTAATTATTACTATGGCACGAACCCGAAACAGCTCCGGGGGTTTATCGGGAGGGTGCTGAAGTAGAGCAGAGCGGCCATAGGTTTGAGGTTGGAGGTTAGAGGCAATAAAAAATGAAGAAGTATTTACCGGTGATGGTGATCGTGGCGCTGGTTTTGTGGGCGGGGGTCGCTATTGCGGCGGATGCCGATGGTATGCGCATGATTTATGATTTCATCCGGTCGCCCGATTCGAAGGCACTTGAAAAAAGGACCGCGCCCGACGCGCGAATCCCCGATGTCATTCACATCACGATTGCGAGTAAGGAGAACCGCGCCGAGCATGATAATTTTGACTGGCGCTATGATCTCCATTTTGTGACGGCTACCTACAACGAGCAAAACCCCTGGGCGGCCTATCTGACGATCGTGATCAAGGAATATCAGGAGTTTGTGTCTGGGGACAACCGGGGATTTGTGATCTGGATCTTTGTGGACATGGACATGGACGGGTTTTTAGATAGCTGGTCCCGTGATTATACCATTGTAGGCAGGGACAATCTTATCGTGATGCCGCAATACCCGGAAGGGTTGTTGAATCGGGAATGGTTTGACCCGGCACAGAAAGAGGCGCAGGCCCGGTTCGAGCGGGAGATCAATTACTGGCTGGGGCAGGTGAAGCGGGGGATTTAATGATCAATGATGGTTTTCGGAGGGAAATTTGATGGAAACAAACAGCATTATGTCACAGATCATTGCGGCGATCTTGCCGGCGGTGATCGGGATCCTGGCGGCGCTTTTCGGGCTGGCCATGAAGCGGCTGAACGACTGGATCCGGGTGAAGATCGAGAACGAGACGCTGGAGACGGCGCTCCTGCAGGTGAGCGAGGTGACGGAGACGACGGTTCGGGAAATTGAAAAAGAGATCCGGAAATACATGACGGACGGCAAGCTGAGCCAGGAGGAGGCCCGCGAATTGAAGTCTCTGGCAAAGACCCGGATTATGAGCCAAATACCCCAGGCCCTCGGCGTCATGGCGACTGCGGGGATCAAGAACCTTGAGCAATATCTCGGCGGCAAGATCGAGCAGGCCGTTTCCGGCATAAAGGAGCCGTAGTGTGGTGGGAAGTCACGGCCATGCTGCTGGGGCTCATCCTGCCGATCCTGGCGGATATCTGGAGCCAACAGAACCGGAGGCGGCGGTATTATGAGGCGGCCATCGAGGATATGGACGGCGCTATTGCTCGCGGCGATGCTGAGCGGATCAGCCGTGCCTTTAACGAGTTGCGCCCGAAGGGTGACGGTGATCCCGGCGGACCGGATGGTCAGGCCGCTCCCTAACGGCAATTACGAGGTGTCGCCCGCGTGGCTGCAGGAGCGGTACCGGTTTGAGATGGAACTGAAACGCGATCTGGAAGAGTGCAAGGGGGGGAAATAATGAGCCCGGATCAGATTGTGGCACTGACATCGTTATTGTCGATCATGGATAAGATGGCCGGTTGGCCGTTCGGGCTGTTGTTTTTTGTGATCATCATCGGGCCGTGGCTCCTCAGCGTCATGCTTGCCTGGTCCTATCGCAAGCGTTTCGATGCGGTCGTGGTGATGTACGAAAACAACGCTATGCTGGTGAAAAATTACGAGAATATGGCGCGGGATCTCAAGGACGTGATTATGCTCAACATACAGGTCAATACTGAACTGGTGCAGGCCATAAAAACGAACCAGTTCTGCCCGGCCATACGGCTGGAAAAATTATCACCTGGGAGGGTCGAATGAATGAGCGGCTGAAATTCCAGGGGCGGCTCCAGGAGAAAAGGATGGATGCCGAGCGGCTGAGGCTGAGGCTCATCGGGCTCAAGGACGCGCTGAGGGACAAACTGGACCCGTTCGAGGACGTGTTTGATATCGACGGCGATGTTATCGCGAGCGAGGCCCTCGAATTCGCAAAGACACAGGGCGGATACAGGGCGGCGCTGGCCGTCATTGAATCGATCAAGAAGGCCTTGGGGAGAGAAGAATAATATATGGCCCACGATCAGGAGGTCAGGGAGCAGGCGGAGGAGCTGTTTGTCCTGGACGGCATGACCCTGGAGCAGGTGGCCAGGGAGGTGGACGTCCCGGAGCGAACGGTGAGCAACTGGTCGGCCGAGGACGGGTGGGTCGAGAAGCGGATGGAGTACCGGAAATCCATCTCCGCCATCAAGAGGAATACCGTGACCCTCCGGAAGAATTTGATCGCCAAGGCCCTGCAAAGCCTGGACCCCCAGGACATTTACGCGGCGACAAGGCTGGAGGCGATGGCATCCCGAACGAAGAAGGACGTCGGACCGGCGGCGGAGATCGACCGCCCGAAGCTGTTTCTGGAAAACGTGGAGTTTATCATCGAGACCCTGAAGGATATCGATCCGGAAGGGCTTAAAATACTGGCAAGATCGTTTGAGATCATTGTAGAGCGTTTCAAGGAGAGGCATGAAAAAGCGGCCCAGGCTCACTGAATATAAGTTCGATCAATGGGCATCGGATCTCCGCGAGTGGATCAAGGCGAGCGTATCGCCGTTTGATGCCGACACGACGGAGAAGCAGGCCGAGCGCAAGGATCGAGCGCGGTGGGACCGGCTCTTCTTTTTCAAGACCTATCTGCCGCACTATTTCTCCAAACCCTTTGAGCCGTTTCATGAGGAGTGGAGCGACCTGGCGGATATCCACGACGAGATCGTGCCGGTGGCAGCGCCCAGGGAGCACGCGAAATCGACCTTTTATTCATTCGGCGTGCCGATCCATGACGCCGCCTTCGCAATGAAACATTTCGTGATGATCGTGTCGGATTCCAACGACCAGGCCACGGGCTTCACCCTGCCGATCAAGATCGAGCTGGAGGAGAACCCCCGGCTGATTCATGATTTCGGGGAGTTCAGGGGCCGCAAATGGCGTGATGCGGATTTCACGACCGCCGCCGGCGTGCGGATCCTGGCCAGGGGCCGGGGCGAAAAGGTGCGTGGGTTGAAGAATATGCAATACAGGCCCGACCGGGTGATCATCGACGACCTGGAGAACGACAAGAACGTCAAAAACCCGAAGCTGGTCAAGGAGGCCCTGGACTGGTTGCTCATGGCCGTGTTGGGATCGCTGGCAGACGGGTACAGCATGCTCATGGTGGGCAATCTGTTCTCGCCCAGATCCGTGCTCTCCCAGCTCATCAACATGATCGACGAGGAGACCGGGGGAAAGCTCTATCCGCACGCAAGGGTTTATGACTGCTGGATCGACTACAAGAAGCCGGAGCAGCGGCCCCTTTGGCCTGGGCTGTGGCCGGAGGAGCGGATCGAGCGGCGCCGTCGCCAGATGGGGACGGTGCGGTTCAACAAGGAGATGCGCAACCTGGTGGGCGCCGAGGACAGCCCCATCAAGGAGGACTGGATTATCTACGTTCCTGCGGTTGAATTGTTGATCCGGAAGACCTGGGCCATATCCAGTTTCCTGGATCCCTCCGGCAAGAGCGGGGAGACCAATGATTACAAGGCGATCGTGGCGGTGGGCAAGGCACAAGACACCGGCAAAATGGACGTGCTCCATGCCTGGATCAGGCACGCCACGGTCAATGAGATGTGGGTGAGGGTGTGGCAGGTCTGCGAGGAGTTCGGCTGCGCGATGGGCATCGAGATCAATATGTTTCAGGATTTCCTGATCGATTCATACCGCAGCCACGCGGAGCGTGTGGGTAGTTTTGTGCGGCTCAATAAGATCAATCACGCCACGGACAAGATCGCCCGGATCATCAACCGGATATCCCCCCTGGTGGAGTTCGGGAAATTGCGGTTCGTGCGGGGAAACAGCGATCAGGACCTGCTGGTGGAGCAGCTTATTTACATCATGGATGCCAACGTCAACGATGACGGCCCGGACGCGCTGGAGGGGGCGGTGGCCGGGTTGCAGGGAGGGATGGCGCCTAATATTTATACATTAGCGGGCCTACTGGCAGCCGAAAGAGAGAGGCAGGCGGCATGACAAAAAATCACGGACACGCCTGCCTGTGCGTTTCCGAACGCAGATAGGGACACGATGATCAAACGCATAATAGAGCAATGGATGGCGCGCCGCGGATGGATCAAGATCCCTGGGGCCTCGGGATCCGGCGGCGGCTATGGCGGGTTTTTAGGCTGGACCAACGTGGGGAGCCGGACCGAGCAGCTCAAGGCCTACCAGAACCACGTGTACAAATGCGTGAGCGTCATCTACCGCCGCGTCATGTCCATACCCTATAGGCTGTATGTGGAGAGAAACGAGGATGACGAGGAGGTGACACGCCACCCGCTCCTGGATCTTTTATGGTCGCCCAATCCCTACATGAGCGGGGCGTTTCTCATCGCCATCACCCAGATGCACATGGATCTCACCGGGATGGCCTTCTGGCTAAAGGTTCGAAACGGCCTGGGCAGGCCTGCGGAGTTGTGGCCCCTGTCTCCGGCCCTCTTCTCCCGGTTCGTCCTGAACGATACCCGCAGCGAGCTGGTGTCCTATGAATTCCTGACCGACACGGGCGCCGCCGTCAATTACGCCCCATCGGAGATCGTCTATTTCCATTATCCGCACCCCATCTACTGGCTGGAGGGGGCGAGCCCGATCCAGGCGATGGCCTACAGCTATGACATTGACCTGGCATCGCGGATCTACCAGCGCAACTTTTTCCAGAACAGCGCACGTCCCGACATGATTTTCGAGAGCGACCAGGAGATCAGCCCGGAGGACGCCCGCAGGCTCCTGATCGAGTGGAAGGGGGTGCACCAGGGCGTCAACAGGTCCTGGGAACCGGCCGTCCTGGATAAGGGCCTCAAGGCTAACATTTTGAGCTCCAACGCCAAGGATATGGAGTTCGTGAGCCTGGCCAACTGGACCAAGGAGGATATCCTGGAGGCCTACAACGTACCGCCCGGCAAGCTGGGGACGGTGGCGGATGTGAACAGAGCCAACGGCGTGGCCCTGGATATCACGTTCAATTCCGAGTGCATCAAGCCCAAGCTCGGGTTTTTCGACGAGACGGTCTCCCGTTTTCTGGCAGCCGATTTCGACCCCAGGCTTTACCTCCTGCATGACGAGTGCGTGCCGCGCGATGAGGATTTCGATCTCCGCGAGCGGGAGAGCAACCTGCGGAACAAGGTGACCTCCATCAACGAGGAGCGGCAGAAGATCGGGCTGGAGGACGTGGAATGGGGGAATGTCCCCTGGATATCCATCGCCGAGATCCAGTACGGCGAATCACCCTACGAGCTGAACCCGGAGGCGACCCTATCGGTCGATGCAGCACCGGTCAAACCGGAATTGGACCCGGTGATCCCGAAGGCCTCCCGCGACCGCACCAGGCTGACCCATGACCGGCGCGTCGCGAGCCGCATCAGGCCATTCCGCGCCAGGCTTCGCAAGCTGTTTAACAAACAAAAACAGGAGACCCTCCGGAACCTGGATCAGGTATTCCCGAGGATCGAGGGCGTCCTGGCGGGTATGTCAATCAAGAAAACGAAACTCTGGCTCGACGAGCACAAGGACATGACCGAGCGGATTTTATTCAATATCCAGGCGGCGGACACCGAGCTTACCGACGCGGCAAGGCCCTATCTCGAAAACAACCTGATATTTGCGGGAGAGCTGGCCCTCAACCAGGTGGGCGCCCAGGACATCGTTTTCGACCTCTATTCCGAGCGCGCCAGGAGATACCTGGGGGATCACCTGGCCAGGATCAGAGACGCGAACCGGACCACCCAGGACCTGCTCAGGGATCAGCTCAGGCAGGGGTTTGAGTCCGGCGAGACCATGCAGCAGATGGCGGCGAGGATCAACCAGGTGTTCGACAACGCCGACAAGGTGCGGTCCCTCCGGATCGCCCAGACCGAGACCAACGCCGGGGTCAATTTCGGCACGTTCGAGGGCTATAAGCAGAGCGGCGTCGTGGCGAAAAAAGAGTGGATCGCAGGCCCCGGAGCGCGGCCCACGCACCAGGACGCCGAGAACCGATACACCGGCAACGGCGCCATCCCCATCGACGAGGATTTTCATGTGGGGGCGGGGCGGGGACCTGCGCCTGGAAACATCGGCCTGCCGGAGGAGGATATCAACTGACGATGTTCCATCCTGCCGGTCGTCAGGAAAGAATAAATCCCCCTCGATCCCCCTTTGCAAAGGGGGAAGAGAAAAGGAGCTAATAATGGAAAAGATACTGAAGACCCTGAACATCGAGATCAAGGACATCGACGACGAGGAGCGCTCGTTCCTGGCCGTGGCCTCCACCGAGGATATAGACCGCGACGGAGATCGGATCATGTCTGCGGGGTGGAACATGGACAATTACTTGAAAAACCCCGTCATCCCCTGGGCGCATAACTACAGCGAGCCTCCCGTGGCCAGGGCAGAGGATATATGGGTGGAGGACGGGCGGTTGATGTTCAGGCCCAAGTTTCCGGAGCCCGACGCCTACCCCTACGCGGAGACCATCTGGAAGCTCTACAAGGGCGGTTTCCTCAAGGCCTTCAGCGTGGGTTTCCGGCCCATCCGGCGCGAGATCGTGGACCGGGGAAAAGGGATCCGGGGCTACGACTATATGGAACAGGAGCTGTGGGAGATCAGCGCGTGCACCATCCCGAGCAACCCGAATGCCCTGGTTGCGGCCAAGGCGCAGGGGATTATCAGCGATGAGGAGATGAAAAAGTTTGAGGTTGGAGGCGCAGAGCGCAGAGCGGAAAGCGCAGGGCGGGAAGCGCAGAGCGACACGGATCCGGCTTCGCCTGGCGGCTCCGCCGGGACGAGCAACGGACAACGGACAACGGACAACGGACACGAAAACAACGAACCGCTTTTGTTATCGCCTCCCTTAGATGAACCGCAGGCGATCGAAAAGCGGCTTGACAATATCGGCGAAAAACTCGATGCGCTCATCATCCTCATGGGCAAGGTCCACGTGGAGCGCATCCATGACCCTCAACACGAAACCGCCTCCATTGAGGCCGATGAAACCCAGAGTACGGAACCGGATGCCATTCCGCATTCCGAATTCCCCATTCTGCATTCAGAAACCCTTTCCCCTGACGCAATCACAAAGGCCGTCACCGAGGCCCTTCAGGGCATAGACAGGCGAATCGCTGATGCCGTGGACAGTCGGTTGAAATACCACCTCGGCATCATGGAGTAATCAGGATTAATCATTAAACGGGACATTGGAGGAAGCTATGGAAATCAAGGATATCATATCGTTAGTCGAGCAGGCCCTCGATAAAAAGTTCAACGAGGACACCATCGGCAAGATAATCGACGACAAGCTCAAGGCCCACCTGGCCCCTCTCAACAAGAGCCAGGTCATCGTGGGGGACGTGACCGTGGACAAAGGGCCGGGGGTCACGTTCAGCCAATGGCTGGGAGACCTGGTGCGGGTGAGCAAGGGGGCCCCGGCGCTATTCACGAAAAACACAGAATCGGCGTTCATCAAGGGCGTCACCGGCATCAATCCCAAATACCTGGCGGCCCTCGCCCCGGAGGCCCGCAAGAGCCTTTACGAGGCGACCGATTCGGCGGGCGGGTACCTGGTGCCCACGGAGGAGGCCCGGATCCTGCTGGATCTCACCACCAACTGGGCCGTGATAGAGGGGCTCTGCCAGGCGGTGCCTATGCGGACCAACCAGATCACCTTCCCGACCCTCACGAGCGGGCTGACCGCCTACTGGATCCCGGAGGCCCAGACGGCCATTCCGAGCACCCAGGCAACGGGGGCAAAGGTGGAAAGCTCGCCCACCTTCGCGGCAATGACGATCACCACCCACGTCCTGGCCATACTGGTTTACGTCAGTAACCAGCTCTTAGACGACAGCGACCCGAGCATCGACCAGGTCCTCTATAACATCTTCGGGAAGACCCTGGGCAAGTATTTCGATATCGCCTGCCTCGGTGGCACGGGCGCGGCCACGGACCCGGTTTACGGCCTGGACTCGCTGGTCACAACCAACCTGCTGACCACCGGCGCCCTTGCCGATTTCGACGACATCGTGGACCTGATTTATTCATGCCTCGACAACACCGACGGGGGCACGACCACCATTGACATCCTGGGCCACACCAAGGCGGAGCGCGTGCTCCTCAAGGTTAAGGACAACGACGGGCAGTACGTCTACAAGAGGCCGCTCGATCCGAAAGGGGTGGGGAGCCTCTGGGGCGAGCCGTGGCGCAGAGACAACAATATCACCACGACCAGCGGCACGAACTCGGACAAGACCAAGGTCTACGCGGGGGATTTTGCCAATTACGGGTACGTGGGCTCGCGGAACCAGATCGTGATCAAGGCCAACCCCTGGGGCGACGGATTCCCCACGAACCAGACCATTTTCCTGGCCGAGTTCCGGAAGGGGTTCCAGATCAGCAAGGAGTCGGTTTTTAGCATCCTCTCCGGATTCCCGACCCAGTAGGAGGCGGAATTCAATGCGGTGCGTAGGAAACCCAGAACCATGACATAAAATCGCAACCTGGGGCCTCCCAGGGCCTCAGAATAGAAATTTAGAGGAGGATCAAGATGGGAAATCTTATTAAACGGAACAAGGGCTTTTCACTGGCGGGACTGCTCGTGATGATCGTTTTTTTGATCATCGGGCTCATTGCCATATATAACCCGCAGAAAAATACGGATGCGCTGGCCGGGCAGCAGGGGGATAGGGTTTGGACGGCGACACCACCCCTTGCCACTACGTTAACCGGCACGGACGGAGCGGGGAGCTACACCAGGGGCGTGGCGTTTCCCTATGACAGCAATGCTCAGCCGGTGATTTATTATATCGAGGCAACCGGCAATACAGACGGGGACCCGGTGGACGTCTATGCCTACATCAGCAACGTCACCACGTATACCACTCTACTCACGGCCTATTGCGGAGGAACGACCGTCCAGGCCAGGGTTGCCGATGCCAGTATGACTCAGGTAACTTCCGGGGTCAGTTACGTCGTTATCGATAACGGCGCCGGAAATTGCGGGTGGGCCGAGCTGGCGCACGGAAAGAACCTCAATAACGGAGCGTATGGCCTGATTTTCAAGGCCGGCGCGAGCAACATGGGTTCACCTGCAGGCAACACGCCGAACCTTTCCGGAGTTACATATCCAGTGGGGGCGAGGGTTTTTCCGTTAGTCAAAATCGGAACCATGCCGATCACAACCGCTAACTCGAATACAGCCAAAGACAATAATACAGGTTTATTCGCAGCGAGTAAGGGGAGCCCGATTTTCGTCGTAAACCAGGACGCCACCACGGGCGTGACGATCCATACAGTAACGGTGGGGTACAAATAATAAAATGCGCTGATGCGGATTTTATGCAACGCGCCCCCTGACAAAGGGGGCGCTTAAAAAAAGGGAGGATACGGCTATGTTTTTAAAGGCATTGAAACGGTTCAACCATCACAACCCCGGCGAGGTCTTCGAGGCCAGTGACGCGGACGGAAAGTTCTGGATCGCGGAGGGGCTTGCGAAGAAAACGGCGAAGGAAGAGGAAAAAGCACCGGATGGTCCTCCGGAGGACAAGGCGGCCAAAAAGGCGCCGGAGAAGAAATAGAGCGACGGAGTCGCGTTATATAAAATTTTACGAAGGAAAATTTTATTATGGGAGTCGGAACATACGCCCTGACATCATCGGCAAACCTTAAATCGTATCTCAATCTGTCGGTTGCAACGCATGACACGCTGCTGGAGAATCTTATCGATCGGACCACAGAGCTGTTTGAGAATTTTACAAACCGCAAGCTGAAGGCCAGGGATTACAGCTACATCAGCACGGCCGCCGCCTATGATTCGGACAACGCGACCATCGACGGCAACGGGCGGGATGCCATTCCGGCGCCCCAGTTCCCCATCAATTCCCTGACCACCCTGCGGGTGGACACGATGGAGATCGACGCGCGGGGGGGCGTCAACCAGTCGGGCTACGTGCTGGACAAGGCAAGCGGCATCATCCGACTGGCCGGATATATCTTCGGAAAAGGCCTGCGGAACGTGGAGCTGGTCTATAACGCCGGATACAGCACCGTGCCGGAGGACCTGGAACAGGCCTGCATCGAGCAGGCGGCCTGGGCGTTCCGGGAGTCGGGTGCGGGCAGCGCCCTGCTGGGCGTATCGGCCAAGACCATGCCCGACGGGTCAATATCGTACACGACAAAGGACCTTTTAGCGACCGTTAAAATGGTCTTAAACAGGCATAAAAGGCGGTTTGCGGTTTAGGCAATCGCAACCAGGAGGTTGCTCCTACAGATGTTGAAAATAGAGCTGAAGCTGAGCGAGAAATCGAAAGCGCTGCTGAAAAAGATGCCGGAGCTGGTTAAGCCCGCCATCTACAAGGGCATGAAAAAGGGCATGGTCCTGGCCGATCGGGACGCGCGGCTCAATCTTTCGGGCCGGGTGCTCCAGCGGAGGACGGGCAGGCTTAGAAACAGCATCACCCATGATGTGAAGATCGAGGGAAACAAGGTGGTGGGACGGATCGGAACCAATGTTATTTACGGCCGCATCCATGAGCTGGGCGGCGTGATCAAACCCAGGCAGGCGCAGTATCTGAGGTTTAATATCCCCGGTGTGGGGTGGCGGATGGCCAAATCAGTGACCATTCCGGCAAGGCCCTACCTGCGGCCCGCGCTGGAGGACAATGTCAAGGATATCGGGGAAATAATTACGAAAAGGATTGAGGAGGCATTTAAGGCGATCTGATGGCGGCATCGAACCGGGAGACCATTCTGAAAGCGCTCAAGACCTGCCTGGAGGGCGTCACGGTGGCCAACGGATACGCCATCGGGGTGAACGAGGTCAAGCGCGGGATACACCTCCCCGATGAGATGCCGAACCGACCGGCGCTGGGGTTCACGAACACGAAATTGATGCGGAAAGACCTGGCAGGCGGATGGGCGGAGCGGGAACTTTCTATACTTATATATGGTTATGTGGATATCCAGCCAGGAGATTATGACAACCTTGACGATCTTATGCAGGCGGTGGAGCAGAGGCTTATGTCTTCGACAGCCTGGTCATATTATGCCTTCACATTTATTGACGATGGCACGGTATACGAGGGCGGTGCCCATGATCCAGTAGGATATTTCGATATACAAGTGCGCATCCAGTACGAATATGATGTTGAGTATCCTTAGCGGGACGGGAATAAAGGGAATGAAAATTATGGCTTATCAATTAAAAAAAAGCGTTGAGGGGTTTCAGGTGGTGGACGGGCCTTTTGCGGGGAGAAAATTCGAAAAAGGCAAGGAATACGCGGAGATCCCGCTTGAGGAGGCGAAGAAATTTGAGCCGGTCAGTCCGGCAATGCCGGCGGAAAAGGAAAGCAAGCGGCGGAGCCGCGCGGTATAAAATTTTTCGGAGGAAAATTATATTATGAGCACTCGAAATTTCATGGCAACCCACAACATGATTGCCGTTTCGGCCAACAGCCGGGAGACGGCCATCAACACGGTGCAAACCCTGGACGTGACGCTGCTGGCAGCCTTGACAGACGTGATCAACCTTGAGCCCAGGCGGGAGCCCAACGAGGACGAGGCTACGGGATACGAAGAGCCGGACCTGGTCTATGCCCTGGGAAACAAGGCGGGGGGAGAGCTCAACTTCCCCAAGGCTCAGCCTCAGCATTTTGCCTTTATCATGGCGTATGCCCTGGGTACCTGCAATAGCTCCGCCATCGGCTCGGCCTACGAGCACGAGTGCCTGCCCATTGCCGGAGACCTGGACGCCGACCGCTCAAACCCGTCCTTTACGGCCGCGCAGCGGTTCGGCAAGACGGTGCTCAAGCGACGGTTTGCCTCCATGTTCGTGAGCGATTTCAAGGCCACGTTCAGCCGTGATGATTGGCTGAAATTGTCGGCCACCATTCGGGGCACGGGGCTGGTCGCGGACAATGCAGTGAACGAATCCATAACTGCGAATGACAATGTGACCTCATTGACGCTGACAGCCAATGCCGTGGAGGGATCCGATGCGGCCACGCGGCTTGCAAACGTCCAGCGTATCCGGGCCTATTATAACAGCGCATGGCGTGACGTGGCATACTCGGCCGTGTCCGCCGCTACACCGGCAGTGATTACCATCACGTCGGTCGGGGGCGCCGGGGCAAGCATTACATACGAGGCCGATTATATTGTCAAGGAGACGGGCTGGATGACGTTTCCCGCACGGGTGACCGAGACGCCGCTCAGGATCTCGGAGATGACGCTCAAGCTGGGCGGGGCCTATATCGAGTATGTCACCAACGGCACGATGGAGGCGGACAGCAACTGGGCGGATGTCGGGACGCCGGCGGCCAACGCGCGGTCAGCCACCCAGGTGCACGGCGGGACCTACAGCCGGAAGTTCACGCCGGACGCCGCCAATGAAGGGATCCAGGGGAATGTCTTTACGACGGTGACCGGGAGCAACTACCTTGTCTCGCTCTGGGTCTATCCGGACGACGGCACGACCGTGACCGTCACCGTTCGCAACGGCGCGAACAGCGCGGACATCTTCGACCAGTCCTTTACCGTTACGCAGGACACCTGGAACAAGATTGTCTTTTCCTACACCGAGACGGCAGGCGGCGCAGGGGCCTACATCAAGATCGACAGCGGGGCGAGCATCTCCGGAGACTGGTACGTGGATGATGTGAGCGTGTGCAGTTTCCAGGGCGGGCGCGAGATGACGGCGGAGATCAAGCAGATCGAGTGGACCTGTCAAAACAAGATCGAGCCCGAGTTTACGCCGGGGGCCGGGGCGGCCTACGCATCCAGGGCGCTTCGCGAAGGCAGGGCGCAGACCATCAAGCTGGACAGGGAGTTTCGCGAATATATCCTGCAGCAGCATATCGACGACAATGACGAGCTGGGGCTCTACATCCTGGCCAAGGGCGCCCTGGCGGATAACCCGCATTACTACCAGGTGGAGCTGGTCTTCCCGGCGGTGAGCATCATCGCCGCGCCCATATCGGTGGACGGCAAGCGGCTTGCCGAGGCCGGGGACCTGCGGGTCCTGGAGGACAGTACTTTTGGATCGGTGATCGCGCGGGTGAAAAATTTGCAGTCGACATACGCGGCGTAAAAATCGTGACCGTGAACCGTGTCACGTGGCCGTCAAAGAGAAATCACGGACCACGGACACGGCGACTGAAAGGAGCAAACCATGCCACGACGATTAAGCGACGAACTCAACGAGCTGTGGATTGAGGATAATATATCGGGGAGCCGGATCCTGCTCCATTACCGGATGCCGACATCGAAGGAGGCTATCCGGTATACCAATGAGCTGACCCAGAGGAAGAAGAACAAGATCGTGATCCAGTTCGGAGAGACGCGCCAGAAGCTCGGGGCGGAAATCCTGGAGGGTTTCAGGACCGGCGATTTCGAGAGGATGGACGGGGACCGTTACGTGCCGATGGCGAGCGATAAAACGTCCGAGCATTACTGGCCGGAGTGGAAAGAGGTGATTAAACAGTATGCCCCGGATATCATAGAGGCGCTGGCCATCCACGTCTTCGAAAGATCGACGGAGACTGGTGATGACGAGGAGGAGGACCCTGAAAAAAACTAATGGAAGATCTCCTGGCCATACGCCGGGGGGTCTGCAATGAAGAGGAGCAGGGTAAATGCCGGGCCGAGTTTGGAGACAATTTGGACTGGGCCTGTGAGCACTGCGAAAAGAAACGGACGATCGAGGACCTGGAATTGAATCCATATACCATAAAATTACTGAGGCTCAGGCTCCTCCGCTTTGCAGGATATCCATTCGGGGCGAATGATCTCACCCCGGAGGAGTGGGAAGACGTAGGGAAGGTGGAATCATGGCTGCGAATACCGGAGCTATAAATCTAACCATAGCCGTAGAAGACAAGGCATCTTCCGATTTCGGAAAAATCACGAACAAGATCAAGGGGCACCTCGATACCCTCGCGAACAAGGCCAAGGGGGTTCTTCGGGTGTTTACGGACTGGCGCACCATTATCGGCATGCTCGCGGGTACCGCTGGGATCGGGCTCCTCACGAAAAAGGTGATTGAGCTGGCATCGGCACAGGAGCTGGCTGAAAAGAAGCTGGAGGCGGCCATGAGGAGCACGGGGAGGTATAATGTCAACCTCATGGATTCATTTAAAACCTATGCCTCCGCCCTTCAGGCGACGACGGCCATCGGGGACGAGACGATTTTGGGGGTGATGGCCATGCTGCAAACGTTTAAGCTGGAAGAGGACGTATTGAAAGACGCCACAAAGGCGACCCTGGACCTGGCCAAGGCTACGGGTCAGGACCTGATGAGCGCGGCTATTTTGGTCGGCAAGGCTGCGGTCGGTGAGACGGGCATGCTGAGCCGGTACGGCATCATCGTGGATGAGGCGGCTTATAAGGCAAAAGGTTTCCAGGCCGTGCTGGAAGAGATCAACATGGAGTTCGGGGGCCAGGCGGCTGCCCAGGCGGAGACCTTTGCGGGAAAAATCGGGATGATGAAGAGTTATTTCGGCGACCTGCTGGAAAAGATCGGCGACATGATTATCAAAAACCCGGTGGTCCTGAAGGCCATCGATGCTGTCACGGAGAAATTCAAAACGTGGACCGAATATCTCGATCAGAACAAGGACCAGATTATGAACTGGGCGACCAATACCGGCCAGACGATTTTGAACTGGCTGACATCAATCTGGATAAAAATTGAAACAATATTTGGAGGGTCCGAGAAAGGATTTATCGGCCTACTTGAAAGCATGATAAAAAATATAGAATCATTTGTGTTGTTTGTAGATACCATCACAAAGCCCATACAATGGCTCTGGAACTTAAGCGGGGCTATCGAGAAAGCAGTATTGGGCATACCTGATTTTGTTAACGCTCTGGCCAAAGGCATGCAGGAAACCAGCCCGCAGATACCGGCGGGCTCTTTTGGTAATAATCTGAATATGCCCTGGGTGAATTCCGGGGGCGTATCATCCTCTACAAACCTTTCAGATGGGTTCGGGCCGCCGCCCGCAAAAGGGTCGCAGCAGTATTGGGAGGAATATTTACAGAATAAAGGGTCCACAACGGTCAATAATTATTTCAATCAGAACCTCAGCAAAAACCAGATAATCGATATCGCATCACAACTTGCCAGGCAGGAGAGCCGATAGATGCCGAATATTACTTTCGTAAAATCGGGATACAGCGACCTCACCCTGAGCAAGGTCATCTACGGCCTGGACCGGCCACAGGAAAAGGTCCAGGTGCTGGACCGGACGGCCGGGGGCGCGCTCCAGGTGGAGGAACTGGGCGTGACGATCTACACGCGCGTGCTGCCGATGCGGAGGCTGACCGATGCGGAGGCGGCCCTTTTCAGGACCTGGCATGACACGGTGGCCAACGGGGCCGTCAACACGTTCACACTCATTGACGAGGACTCTACGAGCCACACGGTCAGATGGATCGACGATACGTTCCGGGCGCCACGGACATCGTATAACCGCAACGACCCGGACGCGATCACGCTGGAGATTATTTCGACACCATAGGCGCAGAACGCAGAGCGGTGAGCGCAAAGCGTAGGAGCAACCCTCCAGAGGCGGATAAACCTCCCGGTTGCGAAACAACGATCAACGGACACGAACAATGCGCACTGACCTGACCACACCCTTCCAGAACGCCATGAGCGCATCCGGGCGCAGGCCCCGGCTGCTGGCCGTGTTCCATTTCGCGGCGGGGGACGTCCATGTGAGCGACCAGGCCCTGGGCGCGACGGACGGGCTGGCCGATGAATACAGCGCCCTGGTGGAGGACTGGGGCGACCTGCGGGGCGCCGGGGATCCCATGAGCCCGGAGGCATCCGAAATCCGGCAGATGATCATCACGCTCTGGAACGGGGGGACGACGCCCTTTTCCGATTATTTTCTTGATGAGGACCCGGAGGACATCCTGGTGGATGTCTACCAGTGGTTTTACGGGATCGCGGAATCAAACAAGGCCCTGATCGACACCTTCGTCTGCCAGGACCCCATTCAGGCGGATGAGGTGAGCCGCCTCCTCAGGATCGACCTGGTCAGCATCGGCATGCTCTATGATAACCCGGTCGGGGATCTGCTCACACTTGCCAACTGGCCGAATGCCAGGGAGCAGGATATCGGGAAATATATCCCCGTCGTGATCGGATCGCCCGGCTATGTCCGCACTCTGGTTGCCCGGACGGCGCCCAAGGCAACGCTCGACGGTTCCATCTTAACGGACACGGTCGCGGTCACGTCAAACGAGGACCTGGACGCGGAGGGATTCCCGCAGTCCGGCACCATCCAGATCGGCGGCGAGCGCATGACCTACTCGTCCCGCACGGAAAACGACTTCATCATCTCGCAGCGCGGGGCGGACGGCACCACGGCGGCGGAGCATCTGAACCAGGAGGAGATCCAGGAGCACGTGACGGACTTCACCTATATCATAGGCAAGGGCGGCATCTCCGCCGTCAACGGCGTCAAGGTGGCCGGATTGCCCGCGCCCTCCTCGATTTATACCGCGTACACGGCCCTGGATCCCGCCCGGCTCGTCTTTTCCGAGAAACCCTATGCAATGGATTACTCTCGCGGCTCCACGTTCCTGGAGATGCAGTTCGACGCGGTTAATCAGGCCGTCAACACGGCCATCCAGCCGCATCTCGCCTATGACGATGCGGCGGTCACATCGGCCGCCCAGATCAACGAGACCTATTCCCTGCTGGCGGTCCAGCAAAAGACCGTCAACCCGGACCGGGGCGAGATCGTCAAGGCCTACCTGGCGGTGGAGTGGTGGGCGGATGGCATCGCCCTGACGCATGACCGGGTCAAGGTGAGCATCGTCGGGATCGGCGACCTCGGTTACCTGGAATTCCCGAATGAAGACGACAATCTCTCCCTGGATGCCGAGGTGGACATCGACCACGGCCACAGCCACAGTATCAGCGGAGAGCACAGGCATTTATTTTCCGATCCGACCTATGCAACCCAAGAAGACCCCCATCTGCATGGATCGAGCGGATTGAGTGTTACGCAAAGGGTCCATGCGACGAGCCAGGTATCGGTATCCATGAACGGCACGGATGTTAAATCGACGACCGTGCCGGGACCGGCCGGCTTTTCCGGGGCGACACTTCACTTTCGGACTTCTCCCAATTACGGGTGCGGGTTCAAGGTCGGCGGCGGAGCATGGATCCAGGGTGGCAGCGGAGATGCAAATTTTTCAATCAGCCCAGGATCAGGGACCGTGACGATTTATTTTAAATGGCTGGGGTCCCCGTTCCCTAATATCCAGCTCATGGTATTCGAGATTTATATCGATTACCTTACCAACACGTCCATCGATATGGCCTATACCGGTGTTGGCATGAATATGGTCAGCTCCGGCGCATTGGCACTTGATTCGGACAAAACGGTCACGGACGTCAATGACCTTGCAACCGATAACGTCGCTATGGAGGTGATCGACTCCGGCCTGCCCACCAGGACCGTTGTGGAACTCTTCGACATCACCGATTATGTGGCCCTGGAATGGGGCTGGTTTACGGACAAGGAGATCCGCGTCGCATACGATGGAACGGTGGACGATGTGACCGTGTTTATTTTGCATGTTTTTTTTGACATTGAATTCCGCAGGAGTGAGCGGCTCTTCAGCGACGAGGTGACGGTGGACGTGGATGGCCTGATCGATGATGACGACGGCACCTACACGGACACGGCGAACGCCGTCATCACCCGGCCCGACCACGTGCGCAAATGGCTCCTCATGGCACGGGGCGATCTGCCCGCGAGCCTGATCGATTCCGCATCATTTACGGCCGCAGGCGTGAGATACGCGGCACTGGATTACACGTTTGACGGAGTACTCGACGGCGCCATGACCGTCAGGGAGGCGGACAAGAAGCTGGCCAGGGAATGCCGGTCGCGCTGGTTCTGGGACGCGGGCAAGGCCTTCATGAAATTAAAGGAGGTTCACGACGACTGGACCATCGACAAGTCCCTGACACAATCAACGTCGGCCATCCGGATGAAGGGCACGGCCATGCAGCGGAAAAACGTCATGGACATGGTCAACCGGGCCAACCTTTATTATTACAGGGACTGGACGAAAGAAACGGCCGGGGTGGAGGGTTATCTCTCCATGACCACCCGGCAGAATAACGAGAGCATCTATCTGCACGGGATCAGGGAGAGGAACGACCGGTTCACGTTCGACCTGGTGCGCGACGCAACAATGGCGGCGGATCTCGCCGAGTTTTACCTGGAGGACGGTGCCCTGTCGCAGTTTTATACCATCGATACGTTCTTGCCCTATTTCGATTTGCAAAAAGAGGACCATTTCGAGCTGACCCATGATTTCATGAGCCTCAGCAAGGCGGCCATGCGGGTGGCGGACATCGAGAGGATTTTCGGGAGCGGAAAACTGAAACGCATGAACCTCCTCCGTATCATAGCCGAGACCTGGTACCGCCTGATCCGGATTGCGAAAGGCGACTCGGTCAAGGTGGCGGATCTGCTCCATATCGATTTCCTTTTTGCGGATCAGATTATCAACCAGGTGGGTGTGAGCGACCTGCTCCAGTTCGGTTTTAATTACGACGATGAGGTCACCGTCTCCGAGGCCCTGGCCATCGTAACGGCCTGGGTGATTTCCCAGGCGGATACGGTCACGGCCACGGACACGCTTGTCGCAAACATGGGCGTCGCGCTGAGCGACAGCGTCACCGTCACCGGGTACCTGGATAAGGCAATCGGGGCCGGGTTCGGCCTGGGGCAGTTCGGACTGGATCGGTTCGGGAGCATGAATGAGTTCGACGCCAACCCGGAGGAGTTCGTGGCCGTGCTGGATGAGCTGGTTTCGGCCCTCAGCGCCGTATTGTCGGACACGGTCACGGTCACGGACACGATCCTATTTAGCAGCGGATTCGGATCGCCCTGGACAGAGGGTGAAGGATTCGGGGCGGAGCCGTTTGGACGGTAAGCGGAAAGCGACACGGACAACGGGCACGGACAACGCCTGCCTGTGCGTTACCGAACGCAGACAGGGACACGGATAACGGACACGGATAACGGACACGCAATGAGAGAAGCGGTTAAAAACTTTATCAGGGCAGTAAGCGGGGTCAATGACCGGGTCACCACGCTTGATAAGCTGGACGTGCACATGGATAAAGCGCCGCGCGTTTTTTGCTCAATTTGTGGGAGACACATCTATTATTTAAAGAAATCCGATGACGGGGTGCATGAGTTCGCACCCTGCGAGGCGGGCTATCCGGTGAGGCCGGATATGTTCTGCCCGGGATGCGGAAATATATTTACAGCGCGGCTGAACGGACGGCCGATAATCAAGACGGATGGGGGGTGGATATGAACGGTACGCAAAAGATATTATTGAAGGTTTTGAACGACACCTGGCGCAGAACCCAGGATGTGGCTTATGCCGCGAAGGTGATCCGGCTGCTCCTGTCCGGCAAGGGCAACCTGGAGCATTTTCTGAAACACGGCATCAATGTCGTGGGCGACGTGGATCTCCGGATCTGGGGGCCGGACGGTGCGCTGAAGGTCTGCGATCAGTTTCCCAATCTGGTCGTGACGGTCGGGCTGCAGCATGTCGCCGACCAGATGAGCGACCAGGGCAACGCCGCCATGACGCACATGTCGGTCGGCACGGGCACGACGGCAGCCGCCGCATCGGATACGGCCCTGGTGACTGAGCTCGACCGAAACGCCCTCGACAGCACCACACAGAGCGGCGCGGGCGTCATCTATATATGCACGTGGGCGGCCGGGGACGGCACGGGCGCGTTGACCGAGGCGGGAATATTTAATCAGGCCAGTGCGGGCGTCATGCTCTGCCGGTCCGTCTTTTCTGTAAAAAATAAGGGCGCCGGGGACTCGATGGTTCTGACATGGACAATTACGTTCAGTTAGTTTTCACTTCTAAAGGGGGACATGCCCTTCCTCCTTTTGTAAAGGGGGATTGAGGGGGATTTAAATGAAAGAAGATAAAGCATTATTCGCATACCTCGTTTTTGTTGTGCTTTTTCTCGCAGCAATTTTGTCATCACCTTACTGGGCATTCGGCACGTCCACCTACACCGATAAGTTCGGTCTGGAGATGCCCGCCCAGGGGGACGTGGGATGGGACGATGCGTTCCGGATAAATCACAAAATATTCGAGGTCGCTATAATGCCGGTGCTGGAGGGCAACCTGGTTTTCTCCGGTGCCACGCCCTCGGATGGCGGAGGGCTGAGCCTTTCCTGGAGTGCGGGATGGGTGCAGTTCAGCGGCGTCTCTAAATATCTCCCGAGTGGCGCAACGACCCTGGCGAATAACACCATGAGCTGGCTCTCTGCCGTGACGGCGAGCGTTTCTTCCGGTGCGACTATCCAGGCACGATCCACGGAATATGACATCCCGTCAGGGGCCTCCGGGTTCGCGCACGTTCCGATTGCCGTCGCATGGACGGAGGCCGGAGACATCGTCAGGCTCAAGGACCTCCGGTATATGCCGATGCCGAAATACAACATGGACCAGAACGTCCATTCCGGGGCCACACCCATATTCCAGGGCGCGTATATCAGCGACATGGCGGACGCTGCGAAAATCAACGCCCGCAGCGGCTTGACCGGCCCATCAGGCACGAGCCCCACGGCGACACAGAGCGGCGCTATATACGTGGATACCAATGACAAATCATTGCAGGTGGGAGTTAGCGGGGCCGGCTACAATTTGCCGCTGGAAGAGCGCATCTACGTCATCATCACCAGCCCGGATCTCCTGGACAATAAAAACCAGCAGCCGATCTGGAAAAACCTGACCGGTCAGACCCTCTATATTACCGGCGCTACGTTTTATTGCAGCACCTCCGGAAACAGCATCGAGGGGATCAGCTATTCATCGACGCCGATAAATTTTCAATTCGGGGCGGGGGTGACCCTATTCAATTTCGTTAATATGACCACGGCAGGCACATCAGTTTATTCCAAGGAGTATAATACCGGCGTCTCTGCGGTCCCGCAGGATCGCACTATTTTACTGGATTATGGTATTGGCACACCGGACTGGATCGCCATCGAGATCGTGGGCCGGTATATGGGAGCGAGGCCGTAATGGATCTCGATCGGCGTAAATTTATAATCGGCGCGTTGAAGGCGGCCGGTGTTGTTGGAGGATGGGAGGCCTTCCAGGTCCTTCACCGGCTCGGAGGGGTCTCCCTTGTCAAGGAGGCCCAGGCGGCCAATATTTTTATCAATGGGCACGCGGGCGGATCTTCGACGCCGACATACGCCACATGGAAGGAAAATACGGAGATAGTATCGAATTCCGCTGTCTGGTTAATGGAAGGTGGAGCGGCCGCAAACGAAACAGGGGTTGATAGTAGGACGGTTCCACTCACAGGGGCAGATCTTGTGGGTACGCAGCATGGGGGTTTGGCTGCTGCAACTGGAAGTCCTCCTACTCGGGAATTTGATGGAACAGACGACTGGATGTCATGGTCTCAAGCTACCTACGATATAGTTAGCAACGGGACGTCAATATGGACGTTAATTATTAAGGGACTGGATATAACGGAAGCACAAACAGCAGGGCACGCTTGTCCTCTTTATATATACGAAGGGACGGACGGTCATACTTTAGGGGCTTTTCAAAACACTTGGCAGGTATGGGAATCGAGTGGACATAAAATAATCGATACAACACTTACAACACCGATTGCGATATCAGGAATAGTTTATGCGTGTTGGTTCTCTGACGGAACGTATGTTAGGTGTGGTTGGACAGCGGCGGGAAGTGGAGTTAATGGTCAGCCTACAAAATGGAGTGATTTTCCAACCAATCAAAGGCTCACAGCAATAGACACTTGTATATGGGCGAATGGATCATTCACCTCTAATCTTTATGGTTTAATGCGATTCAATACGTCTTACACGGCGGGGAAGATTTCATATCTTCTAATGTCAGACACTTGCTTGATTGATAACGCAGCTTAAAGGAGGGGTTCATGAAGTGCCTAAAGGGGATTCAATACCTTATGCAAATGATTATAGTCGTCATGATCATCCCACTAACTCCGATG
>Ga0180007_10002141_pt1 | contig 24251 bp, 16 predicted proteins | sample MM_PC_MetaG_FD_121122 | JGI IMG/M metagenome (GOLD analysis project Ga0180007, IMG submission 121122) | Groundwater microbial communities from the Aspo Hard Rock Laboratory (HRL) deep subsurface site, Sweden - MM_PC_MetaG | ecosystem: Environmental > Aquatic > Deep subsurface > Groundwater... | reverse complement strand
TACACCATCCCGTTTGCCCCGCTTAATGACCCGAAAATCGGTTTTGAGTATAACCATGGCTCCAAATACTGGATGAGCATGACCATGGCCAGCACCGAGATGTTCAACAAGCTGGCCACCCGCGGTGATGCCTACGAGCTGTACTATATCCAGCCGGTGAACGAAAATCTTTTCTTCCGGGTCGGTTATACTTTAATCGAATATGATTATACGGGCAGTGGTTCTCATCTGGGACAGCCTGCTGAGACGGATGCCGAACTGGAGAATTACTACATGTTGATGGATGTTCGTTTCTAAGTAACCGGCAGATATCGCAGATGGAATCTGCTGGTTGTTAAACTGCATTGACAGAAAATCAGGTCTGTTTGGGATAGGCCGCTCATCTTTTTTGATGGGCGGTCTATTTTATTGAAAAGAGTTAATATAATAACGTGGGAATCTGTTATAATTTCCATTGACAGTGTGAAAATATATCAGATCCTGCAACCGGAGTTTGCTGAATATGACCAGGAAAATACCACCGCAATTTTCTTTCCGGGGCTCCTTGAAGCTTAAAATCCTTATCCCATCGTTTATCATCATTTTTTTTCTTATTGCCATTGCTTCACTGAGTTTTAAGAATTTCCATTCGCTCGGGGCAACCGTTTCCGAGATTATCCACAGTTCGGAAAAGACGCTGACTTCGGAAAACAGGTTGACCACGCTTATCGGCCAGACCCAGCAGACTGCCAGCCGTTATTTTTATTTTATGAACGATGCTGATCGGGATGAGGCGAAAAGCACCATTGCCGAGTTGAAATCACTGGAGTCCATTGCCGGTGATGAACCGGTTATGGGCGCCCTTACTCAACTTGAGCAGCTTATTGATGCGGCAGGGGTTCGTTTTGAGGCCCTGGCTAAACAGCAGAATTCCGCTATCGCCCTGATCAAGGAAATTCGTTCAGGTCTCTCCGGCGTTCCCACTGAAAAGGGAAATGAAATATTAAGTGTGATAGATTTGGTCTCAGCTGATATGAAAGACCCTGTCCCTGAAAACAAGGCCGAGATTGAGCTGGAATTTGAGCAGGTGATGCCCGGTATTTCCGGTGATCTGAAATTTAATCTGGAGGATTTTTCAGACATATGGGCCGGCCATAGCGCCGTAGCTCTCAAACTTCGTTCAGACACCACCCAGGCTCTGCAGGATACCTTGAATACCCTGCGCACGTTTCAGGCAAATCATATCAAGATGAGTCAGGAGCAAATGGGACAAGTCAGGCAGAAAACCCTGCAGCAGATAAATTCCGCCGGTGTGGTCATGGGGGTGGTCGGTTTTGCCGGTATCGTCATCTCTGTTGTGCTGGCAGTTTTCGTCGCCGTTTCCATCAGCAAACCAATTCTTGCCTGTGTGGCCATGGCCAATAGAGTAGCCCAGGGTGATGTGCGTGAAAATCTCAATATGAAGCAGAGAGATGAGGTGGGCGACCTGGGCCGCAGTATGGATCTCATGATCGTCGGATTGCGCAAGCGGGCCGAACTTGCTGAAGCAATTGCCTCAGGTGATCTGACCAAAGAAGTAAATGTCTACTCGGAGCACGATGTGCTTGGTAATTCGCTGAGTCGCATGGTGGAAAATCTGGCCGGCATGATCGAGCAGATTCAGGAGAATTCCGTCCGGCTGAACCATTCTTCCGATCAATTGACTGAGATAGTCAATCAACTGGCCACCAGTTCGGATGGCATGATCAGCCATTCGGCCAAAGTCACCAATGCCACAGAGGATATGAACCGACAGGTGGAACAGGCCTCGCTTATCGCCGGCGATATGTTGAAGGATATGGAAATGGTTGTCGAATCGTCGCAGCAGATGTCCCAATCCGTTGGTGAGATCGGCAGGAATGCCGACCAGGGGGCAAGCATCACGGAAACGGCCTTGGCCATGTCTGAGCAGGCCAGGGTGTCAATGGAAAAACTGAACGCGGGCACCGAAGAAATAGGCGAGATCACCAAGGTCATCCATGATATTACCGAGCAGACCAAGCTGCTTGCCTTAAATGCCACCATTGAAGCGGCGCGGGCCGGTGAGGCGGGCAAGGGTTTTGCCGTGGTGGCCGGGGAGGTGAAAGAACTGGCATTGCAGAGTTCCCAGGCCGCGGACCGTATTGCCCTGCAGATTACCGATGTGCAGAAAAACACCCATCAGGCGGTGAAGGCCATCGCGGATGTTGCCGAAATCGTCAAAAAATCCCACGCCTCTTCAACAACCATCTCGGAGTCGGTTGAGAGCCAGAGCAGGATGACAGCCGCCATCTCCAATACGGTTTCCCAGTCCCATTCCGGGGTCAACCATGTGGCGGAGGCGATTAATCTGCTCTCCTCCGGAGCTGCGCAGGTTGCGGAAAATATCCAGCAGATTGATCAGGAAATCAAGGCAGGGGGCACGGAATTGCAGAAGATAAGCGCATCAACCAGTGAGCTTGTCGAGCTTGCCGTAGGTCTCAAGAAACTGGTGGAAAAATTCAGGATTGCTTCGTAAGTCGCGCAGGAGACAGAATGGAGCAATTGCCAAGTTAACGGTCCGGGGAAAAATGCCATGAATATTTCGTGGCAATGCGTTGGAAAAATCCCCAACAGCCGTTTACTCCTTATGGTCTGCGCATTGCTCTTTGATGCGCAGAATGGTTTCCATATTCTGCAGGAATATATCCAGCAGATCAGGATCAAAGTGACTCCCTCTCCCCTCTTTCAGGATTTCAACTGCCTTGTCGACCTCGATTGCTGATTTGTAAACGCGATTCGTGGTCAGGGCGTCAAATACATCGCTGATAGCGGCAATCCTGCCTTCGACGGGAATGGCCGTTCCCTTCATTTTTCTCGGATAGCCGCTTCCATCAAATTTCTCATGGTGGGTATAGGCAATTGTGGCGCCCAGGCGGAGTGAGTCTGATTTTGCATCCACCAGAATGCGATAGCCTATTTCCGGGTGCTGCTGGATAATGACAAATTCCTCATCAGTAAGCCTGCCCGGTTTCAACAAAATGGTGTCGGATATGCCGATCTTGCCGATATCATGCAGTGGGCTGGCCAGCCGGATCTGCTCACACTGGCTTTCCGGCAGGCCGCATTGTCGCGCCAGCATCTGGCAATAGTGGCTCATTCTAATGGTGTGCTGGGCTGTTTCGTTGTCCCGGAACTCCGCGGCCTTGCCAAGGGTCATGATCGTTTCTTCTCTGGCAAGATTGAGCTCTTCCGTCCTGGCCTCAACCAGCTTCTGTAGCTGCTGATTGTATCTTTTGTTGACGATTTCCAGTTCTCTGCGGTGCAGCGCATTGGCGACATTGATGACAAGTTCGTTCATCTGCACGGGTTTGATGATGTAACCGTAGGCCCCCATTTCAAGACAGTTGATGGCAACATCCCGGTCATCGATACCGCTTATCATCAACACGGCCAGATCTCCGTGTTTCTCAACCACGGTGCGCAGCAGATCAAGACCGCTCATAAAAGGCATATTGATATCGGACAGCAGAAGCGAAAATTCCTGCTGCTCCAGCATTCTCAACGCCTCTTTTCCGTTCTGGGCCACTTGGCATGTATAGCCGGCATAGGTGAGAAGGCGGGAAAAGGTATCACAGATGACTTCTTCGTCATCAACAATGAGAACATTATGTAGCGATTGAATATTTTTCATAACTCAGAGATATTATCACGGCGCAGATTGATTATTCAACAAAAAATGAGGAGCTGTTGCGTGGGCATGATAAAAAAATATGCAAAATATATTTATTGGTTATCTATCTGCCTGTGGTGAATTTCCGGAACGGAATTGAAAAAAAATCAAGGAAACATTGAGGGACTCGAACCATCTGAAAATTCACCACGGAGAGCACAGAGCCCACAGAGTTAACTGACTATAATCTCTGTGTGCTTTGTGGTGAAAAAAAAAGACTTTTTACCCTCAAGTGGCATTAAAGAGAAGACTGGTAAACATTGAGCGCTTGACTTCTTAGGGACTCGGAAAATGTTAATTTACCTGGATCGCGCCCGGATTTGGGTCAGATTTGGTTGCGCCGATTGAGCAAAACCGCAGGCGTAGCAGTGCTCCGGCGAGGATTTTGTGATTGAGGCACGGCCAAAGATGGCCTGAAGACGGGATGCGTTATGGTATTTTGGTATTTTCCGAGTCCCTTATTTCCCGCCCGCCATCTGTTGTAGGTCGTGGCCGGAAGGATACTGGAAGACCCGGAGACCAAATTCGGGGACTATAGCCAGCAGATGGTCAAAGATGTCTGCCTGGATAGACTCATAAACTGCCCATTTTTTTTCAGCGCTGAAAACATAAATTTCTATGGGCAGCCCCTGGGGCGTGGGGGCAAGATGGCGCACCAGAAAAGTCAGTTCCTGGTTGATATTGGGGTTATTGTGCAGATATGCCTGGATATAGGCTCTGAAAACGCCGATATTTGTCTGCCGCCGCCCACCAAATTTTCCCGGCTCAGGGTGATGGGCACTGTTGTATTCTGCAATCTCCTTTTCCTTATTCTGCAGATAGTCATCAAGAAGTTCGTATTTTTTAAAATGTTCCAGCATTTCATCCGTGCAGAATGTGATTGAGCTGGTATCGATGTATATGGCGCGTTTGATTCTGCGTCCGCCGGACTGGGTCATACCCCGCCAGTTTTTGAAATCCTCGTTCACCAGGTGATAGGTAGGGATGGTGGTAATGGTTTTGTCCCAGTTCTGTACCTTAATCGTGTGCAGGGATATATCGATCACATCTCCGTCGGCACCGCGTTTCGGCATTTCTATCCAGTCGCCCACCCGGATCATGTCGTTTGCCGTCAACTGCAGATTGGCGACAAAACCCAGGATCGTATCTTTGAATATCAGCAGCAGAACCGCGGTCAGACCGCCCAGAACGCTGATGATACCCCAGGGGGATTTACCGGTGAGAATGGAGACGATGAAAATGGTTGAAAGGATATAAAGAATGATTTTTACGGCGCTGATATATCCTTTAACCGGCCAGTCCGAGGCCAGTTTGGAGTTGTCATATATCTGATGGAATGAGCGCAGAGCTGCATCCGCTACCCGGATGCCGATGATGACGAGCAGGATCAAGGCCAGCCGCTTGATGATCAAATTGATGTGACTGTAATCAGAAAAAACGAGATCAGCCGCTTCGTATAAAACAACAGCCGCCGGCAGTGTGGCCAGCCTTTTGAAAAAGTGGTTGTGGATAAAGATGTCATCCCATTGGAAGCTGCTGCGATAGGCTGTTTTTTCCATAACCGGGATGATAATGCGCCGGGAAAACCAGGTAATGGCCAGTGCAAGAAAGGCGACAAACAGTATGGTCACCGCGAGATACACCAGTTCCTGTGTTCCTTCAGAAAGACCGTAACCAGCCAGGTATGTGCGGAAAGTAGTCAGCATAAGTAATATAATATATAACCAATCAGATTTTTTCTTATTCTTACGGGAGGATGGCCACCTTGTCAAGTGCAGGTTCTTCTTCTGCCGGTGGTAAAACTTGACAAAATCCTTTGATGGGCATAATCTGAGAGCTTTAGGTTTGGCTTGGCAATCCTTTTGAGGGTCAGGAGACATGCTTGAAGCCTTTTGGTGTGCCGTTACGGCAGTTAGACTTCCAGGTCAGGTGAAGTTTTGGAGTTGCTTTGCGAGAAATATAAGGAAAAGGTCGATTCCGATCAGGCCGTCTGTTCCCACCCCGGAGAATACTGCCGTTTCAGGACGTCATGCATGATTCATTTCATTGAAAAGGAAAATAGTCGGGAACAGCGGGTAAAAAAGCAGGAAAAAAACGATGCAGAAACTGAGATTTGACAAAGGGGGAGGGCTTCTTCCGGTGATTGCCCAGGACCACGTGACCGGCGAGATTCTCATGCTGGCCTATATCAACCAGGAAGCCTGGGAGAAAACCCTGTCCACCGGCAAGGCCCACTACTGGAGCCGTTCGCGCAACAAGCTCTGGCTGAAGGGTGAATCCTCCAACCATGTGCAGCTGGTCAAAGAAATTTTGGTTGATTGCGATGAAGATACAGTTGTATACAGGGTTGAGCAGTTGGGAGGCGCGGCGTGCCATAAAGGATATCGAAGTTGTTTTTTCCGCCGCGTGCAGGGCGACGAACTCGTAATCAAAGATAAACCTGTGTTTGATCCACAGGAGGTATATAAGAAATGAATGAACTAAAGCTAAAGCTTGGTATTCCGAAGGGCAGCCTGGAAAAGGCGACCATTGAGCTTTTCGCCAAATCCGGATGGCAGATTAAGCTCTCTTCCAGAAATTATTTCCCGGAGATTGATGATCCTGAGCTTTCCTGCTCCATCTGCCGCCCCCAGGAGATGTCCCGCTATATTGAAGAAGGTATCCTTGATGCCGGCATTACCGGCAAGGACTGGACTCTGGAAAATGAATCGGACGTGGTTGTTGTTGAAGATCTCATCTACTCAAAGGTAAGCCGGAAACCCACCCGCTGGGTCATCGCCGTGCCGGGTGATTCCGCTATGAAGACCGTTGAGGATCTGGAGGGTAAGAAAATCGCCACGGAGCTGGTTGGCTATACCAGGCGTTTTTTCGCGGAAAGAAATATTCATGTTGATATTGAGTTTTCCTGGGGCGCAACCGAGGCCAAGGTGGTCTCCGGCCTGGCCGATGCCATTGTCGAAGTGACGGAAACCGAGTCCACCATTCGAGCCCATGGGTTGAAAATCATCCATGAACTGATGACTTCCAATACCCAGTTGATCGCCAACAAGGCGGCCTGGAATGATCCATGGAAACGTGAAAAGATTGAAAATATCGCCATGCTGTTGCAGGGCGCCCTCAGGGCGGACAAGATTGTCGGCCTGAAGATGAATGTGCCGGAGGAAAAACTTGAAAAGGTGATCGCTATGCTGCCCAGCATGAATGGCCCGACCATTGCTCCTCTTTACAATACAAAGTGGTTTTCGGTTGAGACCGTTATTTCCGAACATCAGGTGCGTGATTTGATTCCCGGGCTTCTCAAGGCAGGTGCGGAAGGCATCATCGAATACGCCTTGAACAAGGTAATTTAACTGATGGGCATATGGCAGAATGGAGAGGCGATTTTTGTAAAAAGTGTTTTTAACACATCCCAGTTGCCTGAGGCACAATATGCGGAAATAGCCTTCGCCGGCCGCTCCAATGTGGGCAAGTCGAGCCTCATCAATAAACTTTTGAACCGGCGCGATCTTGTCAAGGTGAGTTCCGTGCCCGGCAAGACCCAGAGTCTGAATTTTTTTCTACTCAGTCAGGGGCTTTATCTGGTTGATTTGCCTGGCTATGGTTATGCCAAGGTCCCAAACAAGATAAAAAATGACTGGAAGGGTTTGATCTCTTCCTATATTCTTAATCGCGAGACATTAATCTGCGTCGTGGTGATTATCGATATCCGCCATGAGGTGAAGAGCCAGGACCTTGAACTGGTAACCTGGCTGAAAAATGAACATATTCCACTACTGCTGGTATATACCAAGCAGGATAAGTTGACTGCCAATAAACGACTGCACCACGCCGCCGTTCTTGATGCCGGTTTCGGCATTTCCAAGGCGGATCGGGTGCTGTTTTCCGCGAAAACCGGGGAGGGGAGGGAGGAGCTCATTTCCAAAATCGAACAGTTTGCCGTATAGTGTTAAGCGTGTGGGTCTCACGCAGTACATGAGACTCAAATTGATCATCTCTGAATAAGGGGAAACTCTTGAGTGAGAGGGTGAAAATGCTTAGAGAGACAGCATTGAACGAGGTGGAAGTACCATTAAGTGATGTGAAAGTGATGTCTGTAAGTTCTCAATATTCCTGTTGGGAAATTATGCAATGCGGTAATCAGAGGTGCACAGCCCGCATCCAGCGCAGCATGCCCTGCTGGGAGATTGCCAGTAAGCTCGATGATTATCGTACCGCTTTAAATGTCTGTTCCGACTGTATCGTTTATCTGAGTCATCATAAGAATTCCATTCTCTCCCCTAAGGAGATTGATGAGATTCTCAAACAGAAAGGGGTGTGCATTCTGCATGAGAGATGCCAGCAGAAAGCGGATTGAGTGACCCGCAAAATAAATTATGGACACCGGCGGTAAGGGCTCCTGCCTCTCTCCTGAGGGAGATATGCGGCATTTTACGAAAGCCGCTTGATACGTTTATCCTGGGCTGCCCCAGCCCCCGCCGCCGGGTGTCTTAATAATCAGTCTGTCGCCCGCCTGGGCGGCAAGGTTGGTTTTCCCTGCTATTTTTTTAATTCTATTCTGATGAATCAGCAGATTTTCCCCTTTTCGGCCGGGTGATCCGCCCTGCAGTCCGTAGGGTGGAATCTCCCTTCTTTCGGTCAGCAGCGACACCTGTCCTGTTGACAGAAATCGATAGGTGCGGATGATGCCGTCTCCTCCCTGCTCCTTTCCTTCACCCCCAGATCCGTAGCGTATCGCGTATTTTTCAATCTGCAGCGGAAAGCTGTGTTCCAATGCTTCCACCGGTGTATTCATGGTGTTGGTCATATGGGTATGGATGGCCGAGATGCCGGGGCTGTTCGGCCGCGCGCCCATGCCGCCGCCGATGGTTTCGTAGTAGGTGTATTGTCTGCCTGTTCTGTGATCCATGCCGCCGATGGCGATATTGTTCATCGAGCCGCAGCTGGCGGCCGGGATTTTTTCCCGGCTGGCCTGGGCCAGGGCTCCGAAAAGGGTGTCGACGATGCGCTGGGATGTCTCCACATTGCCTGCGGCAACCGGCGCCGGCGGCTGGGCGTTGAGCAGGGAGCCGGGCCGGGTAATGATGCGGATGGGCCGGTAGCTGCCCTGGTTGATGGGAAATCCCTCACCCATCAGACACTGGAAGACGTAAAGAGTGGCGGAGGTCACCACGGATTCCACCGTATTAAGCGGCGATCCGACCTGGTCCGCTGAGCTGCTGAAATCGGCCACCACCTCATCATGATCAATGGTAAGCTCGACCCTTATGGGCAGCTTCTTTTTCGTTATCCCGTCATTATCCAGAAAATCACAGAAACCGTAGGTTCCGTCCGGCAGGCCGGCAATGGTTGCCCGCATGAGCCGCTCGGCATAGCCCTGCAACTGGCCAATGATGGTGTCAATATGTTGAGTGCCGTATTTGGCGTGCAGTTCAAGCAGCCTGGTTCTGCCGCGCTTGAGGGCGGCGAGTTGAGCCCTGAGGTCACCCTGGCGTTCCTCTGGATTTCTGACCTTTGCCAGGAATCCGGCAAGAAAGTCCTCATTAATTTTGCCCCGGCAGGCAAGCAGGGTAGGAGGAATCAGCACCCCTTCGTCGGCAATATCCGTGACAAAGCCCATGGAACCGGGGTTTTTGCCGCCCACATCGGCATGGTGGGCTCGGTTCACCGCGTAAAAAAGCGGTTTGCCGCTGACTGCAAACACCGCCTCGACCAAGGTTATATCCGGCAGATGGCTGCCGCCGTGGAAAGGATCGTTGACAATGACCACATCACCGGGATTAAAACAGTGGGAGTCAAGGACATGCTGCAGGGTTTTCGGCATGGCGCCGAGATGCACCGGAATATGGGCTGCCTGGGCGACCAGATCACCCCTGGCGTCGAATATGGCGCAGGAAAAATCCCGTCTTTCCTTGATATTTGAGGAAAAGGAGGAACGGGTGAGGATAATGCCCATTTCCTCGGCAATGGAGGCAAAGAGCTTATTGAAAACTTCAACTTCGATAACGTCCATGGGTGCATCCCGTCCCCGTTTTGCGGGGGATTGTGCTGATAGCAGTCGCTGCGGCCTCTATTGCTTCACTTTACAGAATAAGCGCTATTCAATAACACGTTGGTCGGTGATTTTCAATATGCTCCGTTCTGTATGAAACATCGCAGAAATACGAAGGTAAATATTGACCGGATTGCCCCTTCATTTATTCAGACAATGCTTCCTCAAAGTATCATCCACCAAACGTCACATCAATAAAACATGTGTTTCTTTGACCCGAACACGATTTTTAACGGGTCAAACTGCCTCCTGTAACCTTTCCGCCAATTCCCCGCCCAAACAGGCCGGGAAAAAACAAGGATTTTTCACTCCCAGGTACTCGTTTGAGTAATTTTATCTGGACAGAAAGCCCCACCTTTTTGGACCAGATGGTGAGAGAATGGGTGAAGATGAAAGTTCTGAGATGCCTGATCTCATGGCTCTTTTTGCAATTAACCGTTGCCGGGTCCACAGATGGCACACTGCCTGCTAAGAATCGAACGAACTATTTAAATTCATCGAGTATTTTACTTAATGATCAGAAAGGACAAAGGAGAAAAACATGAGAAATTTGGTGACGCATTCATTGGTCCTGGCGGGCTTAATTTTACCTGGGTTGCAAAGTCCGGTGTCCGCCGACAACGATGCAAGGGATTATATCCCCATGGAGCCGGGTAAGACACTTATCGCGACCTATTTTAATCACATCAGCGCGACCGATTTCTATAACAATGGGGACAAGACCAGCGATGATGTCAATCTGTCAGCAAATATCGGTATATTCCGTCCTGTTTATTATACCAAAATCGGTCCTTTTGTGATGGATCCCCAGGCTCTGATCCCTTTTGGCAACCAATCCCTGGATGGAGATGGGGTGGGAGGGGTTGAAGTGAGCTCTTCCGGACTGGCAGATCCCATTGTCACTGCCACGATCTGGTTTGTCAACGATCCCGCATCAAAGACATGGCTTGGGTTCACGCCGTTTATCACTCTGCCACTGGGGGAATATGATGAGGACAAGTCATTAAATCTGGGGGCCAACCGCTGGGCATTCAAGCCGGAAGTCGGCTTTGTCAAAGGTTTTGGTAATTATTTTTTCGAGCTGACCGGCAACTGTGAGTTTTATACGGACAACGACGATTACACCTCTCAGTCAGTAACCCTGGAACAGGATCCTGTCTACACGCTTGAGTCTCATTTGAGCTATAATTTTACCGATGCCTTCTATATTTCCGGCGATTATTTCTATCACAACGGTGGAGAGACCACAGTTGCCGGTATCGACCAGAACGACGAAAAGGATGATCATGCGGTACAGCTTTCACTTGGTTTTTTGCTCAACCCTTCATATCATCTGCTTCTGAAATATAAAACGGATATCAAAGTGGAAAACGGCTTAAAAACCAATACAATCGGACTTCGTATCGCTCATTTCTTTTAAGTGGCGTAACAATGCAAGGATTGAAAATCCGCCCGGGAAAGTCACAAGGCCGAATGAGCCGTTTATGACAACAGACATGACTTGATTAGCTGAGGCGGGATATGTTCAGAGCGGCGCGGGACCAGTAAATGGTTCTGCGCCGCTTTTTTGTGGGTGCGCGGAAGCCCGGGGGGATCATCGAGATTGTCCGGCAGGAATGAAGAAGGACGCGGGAGGTAGGGATTGCCAAAGAAACAAAATGACGGGGGAGAAAAGGATTATCGGTCTGGAATATCCTTTGTCAAATTGACGGAATGTGATAGTTATTTGGCAAACCATAGGGTAATGAGTGAGAATGACAAATACCAAACGAGGGTATTTTACAGCCAATTAATGAGGGGCGCAGGGTTTATGAGTTTTTTTTCGGACGAAAACACATTGGTTGCCGCACGAAAAATTTTTGCCTATGTCGGAGAACATATCAATGCCCGCTTTTCCGTGCGCCTCTGGGATGGATCAATGGTTCCCTTGGGTAACGATGTCGATTCTGAATTTTTTCTTGCCATTAACGGACCGGGAGTGATAGGAGCGCTTTTACGCAGACCGACTTACGAGAACCTGCTCCTGCATTATGTAAATGGCTCTATCGATATTCATGGGGATCTTATCGATTTCGTAGCTCTTGCCCGCGAAAAGCAACCAAAAAAGAAACTGAAAAAAATAAACAAGTTTTTTCTGCTCAGGCAAGCACTGCCGCTCCTGTTATCTTTTTCTGAAAAAATTCGCATTCAGCATCAATACCTGGATGATGAAGTGGGGCGGAAAGAGTCACGGAGGGACAATAAAGAGTTTATTCAATTTCATTACGATATCAGCAACGATTTTTATGGGTTGTTCCTCGGCAACGAGATGCAATATTCCTGCGGATATTTTACTGATCCGGACAATTCCCTTGATCAGGCTCAATACGATAAACTTGATATGATATGCCGGAAGCTTCGCCTGAAACCAGGGGAAAAACTGCTCGACATAGGCTGTGGCTGGGGAGGGCTTATCTGTCATGCCGCGCAAAAATATGGTGTGACGGCGCATGGTGTCACCTTGTCCCAACAGCAATTCGACTTTGCAAGGGCAAAAGTAAAACGTCTCGGCCTGGAGGACCGCATAACAGTCGAACTTCGAGATTATTCCACTCTTGACGGGACCTACGATAAAATCGCCAGCATTGGTATGTTCGAGCACATCGGCATCGCAAACATGCCGAAATATTTTCGAAAAATTAAATCTCTTCTCCGGGACAGGGGTATATTGTTAAACCACGGAATCTCCCGCCATGCAAAACCAACCAAGCGGGCAGCCCGCAAAATAAGGCCGGAGCGCAGGCTGCTCTTAAAATATATTTTCCCGGGAAGTGAACTGGATAATGTGGGGCATACCATAGACGTACTTGAGATGAACGGATTTGAAGTGCATGATGTCGAGGCCTGGCGTGAGCATTACGCCCTCACATCCCGCCACTGGTACAGAAGACTCATGGCGCGTCAAGAAGACGCTGTCAGCTTTGTCGGCAGGGAAAAATTGCGTATGTGGCTGCTTTATCTAGCCGGGGTCTCAATCGGGTTTACAGACGGATCAATGCATATCTGCCAGGTTGTTGCAACCAGGCATTCTGCCAAAGGGGCATCAGGCCTTCCTTTTACCAGGGCAGATCTTTACAGCAACGAATCCCCATTAAAGGGCAATTTGGCCAAGGAAAAATTTGAGTGACCCTTTTTATATTTCCTGAACAAAAGCAAAATTCATGTGTTATCTCTCGTCGGATTTAAGCACCGCCAGAAAGGCGCTCTGGGGGATATCCACATTGCCCACGGTTTTCATCCGCTTCTTGCCGGCCTTCTGTTTTTCCAGGAGTTTGCGCTTTCGGCTGATATCACCGCCGTAGCATTTGGCGGTAACGTCCTTGCGCAGGGCGGAAATGGTCTCCCGTGCAATGATGTTGCCGCCGATTGCCCCCTGGATGGCGATCTTGAACATCTGGCGCGGGATTTCCTCTTTGAGTCGCGCACAGGCGTGCAGTGCACGTTCCCTGGCCTTGATGCGGTGTACGAGTTGGGAAAGGGCATCCACCTTTTCAGCGTTAACCAGAATATCAAGTTTGACCAGATCGCTGGGCCGGTAATCGATCAGGGTATAATCAAAGGAGCCGTATCCCTGGGTGATTGACTTGAGACGGTCATAGAAGTCATAGATCACTTCAGCCAGCGGCAGTTCACAGGTGAGTTCAATCCTGCCCGGCGTGGGGTAATGGTAGTGGGTGTTTTCACCCCGTCTTTCCATGCACAGGGTCATGACCGCGCCCATATAGCGTTCCGGCATAAGAATGGTCGCCTTGATAAAAGGCTCCTCGGTGCGGGAAATGGCGGCCGGATCAGGGAAATGGGCCGGATTGTCCACCTCGCGCATGGTGCCGTCCGTCAGGTAGAAATGATAACAGACCGAGGGAACGGTGAGGATGAGCGGGATATCAAATTCCCTTTCCAGCCTTTCCTGGATGACCTCCAGATGAAGAAGGCCGAGAAAGCCGCAGCGGAAGCCGAAACGCAGGGCGGTGGAGGCATCCTTCTGATAGGTCAGGGAGGAGTCATTTAAGGTGAGTTTTTCCATGGCCGCGGCCAGGTTCTCATATTCGTCGGTGGAGATGGGGTAAATGGACGAAAAGACCACCTGCTGGATTTCCTTGAAGCCGGGAAGTGCCTGCTGGCATGGGTTGTCCTTTAAGGTGATGGTGTCACCCGCCCTGGTGTCGCTTACTGTCTTGATGCCGGCGAGAATATAACCGACCTGGCCTGCCCGCAGTTCCTTGCGGGGGATGCGTTCGAGCCTGAAGAGCCCGACTTCGTCAACCTTGTAGGCCGTTTTGTTTGACATGAACATGATGGTGTCGCCGGCCTTGACAATGCCGTTGAGGATACGGCAGGAAATAACGGTGCCGCGGAATGGATCATAGCAGGCATCGAAAATGAGCGCCTGCAAAGGGGCGTCCGGGTCTCCTTCAGGCGGCGGCAGCAGATTGACAATGGCCTCCAAAATGGCATCAACCCCTTGGCCTGTTTTGGCCGAGCACATCTGAATGGCATCCGCATCAAGGCCGAGATCTTCCTCTATCTGCATGGCCACAGCTTCCGGATCGGCGGATGGCAGGTCTATCTTGTTGATAACCGGAATGATCGTCAGGTCGTTTTCCATGGCCAGGTAGAGATTGGCCAGGGTCTGCGCCTGCACGCCCTGGGCTGCGTCAATGAGCAGCAGGGCACCTTCACAGCAAGAGAGCGCCCGGGAAACCTCATAGCTGAAATCAACGTGGCCAGGCGTGTCAACCAGGTTGAGGAGATACTCTTTGCCGTCTTTGGCTTTGTAGGGAAGACAGATGGTCTGGCTTTTGATGGTGATGCCTCGCTCCCTTTCGATATCCATGTTATCCAGCAACTGGTCTTTGAATTCCCGGGCGGTCACCATGCCGCAAAGTTGGATAAGTCTGTCTGCCAGGGTCGATTTTCCGTGGTCAATGTGGGCGATTATACTGAAATTTCGGATATTTTTTTGCTGCATGAGTAACTGACAACCTCTGTTTTGCTGGCGGAATTTTCTGAAATGATGTAAATTTTCTGTCTTTTACCTATAGAATAGGTAGAGAACTGTGGACATTCTATATAAAATAGGTGGATATATAGTGGAGGTTTCTGCTTGTCAAGAAAGAAACTAAAACTGCGCTTCACTCTAGAATACTATTATGACAAAAGAAAGCGAAATCGAAATCGAAATCGAAACTGAGATCTCTGAAGAGCAGACCTTTCATCCGCTGCTGGCATTATCGGATGACAAGCATCTGCCGGCGCTCAGCCACCCCGGGCTGCATCGCTATCTGCAGGAAATCAACCAGCACAGGCTCCTGACCAGGGAAGAAACCGAGGAACTGGCCATCCGTTTCAATGAAACCCAGGATCCGGAAGCCGCATATGAGCTGGTGACAGCCAATCTGCGCCTTGTGGTCAAGGTGGCCATGGATTTTCAGAAGTACTGGATGCAGAATTTTCTCGATCTGATCCAGGAAGGCAACGTGGGACTGGTGCAGGCCGTCAAGAAGTTTGATCCCTATCGCGGCGTTAAATTTTCCTACTATGCCGCCTATTGGATTCGTGCTTATATTCTAAAGTTCATCATGGATAATTGGCGGTTGGTGAAGATCGGCACCACCCAGGCCCAGCGCAAGCTGTTTTTTAGCCTGAACAAGGAAAAGAAACTGCTGGAATCCCAAGGCTTCAAGCCGGAAACAAAACTTCTGGCCGAAAGACTCGGGGTCAAGGAAAGCGAAGTGATCGAGATGTCCCAGCGTATGGACAACTGGGATGTTTCCCTGGAGAGCCCCGTGCGGGAGGATTCCGATGATGAACAGAAGAATTTTCTGCCGGACGTCAGCCCATCGGTGGAAGAACTGGTTGCCGATATTGAGATGAAGGAACGGATGGCGGAAATTTTAGATAAACTGCAGGACTTCTTAAATGAAAAGGAGAAAACGATCCTGGCGGCGCGGTTGCTCAGTGACGAACCGCTTACCCTGCAGGACATTGCCGATCAGTTTCACATCTCCCGGGAGCGCGTCAGGCAGATTGAAGCGAATTTGTTGAAAAAAATGAAAAAATATCTTGAGCAGGAAATTCCTGATATTCAAATTTTCCTGGAACATGTATATAAGCAGTGGCAGAATTGATCCGTTTCGAGCGGAATCTGTTCGGCTTTGGACAACGAACATTAACCTATAATATAACCAACTGAAATTAGCTGACTTTTATGAATATTCCCTTACTTGACTTGAAAGCGCAACTCGAGCCGATCCGTGATGAGATCATGGCGGCGATTACGGCCACGGTAGATTCAACCTGCTATATCATGGGGCCGCAGATCGAGCTGTTTGAAAAAAATGTGGCGGACTACTGCGGCACTAAAAACGCTGTCGGCGTTTCCAGCGGCACTGATGCCCTGCTGGCCGGTCTCATGGCCCTGGGGGTCGGCCGTGACGACCTGGTGCTCACCACCCCCTACAGCTTCTTTGCCACCATGGGCAGCATTCTCCGTCTGGGTGCCCAGCCGGTATTTGTCGATATCGACCCTGTTACCTATAATATCGATCCGCAGCAGGTCGCAACACTGCTCTCTGATTCTTCTCTTGCTTCGAAACTGAAGGCGATCCTGCCGGTTCATCTTTTCGGACAGTGCGCGGACATGGCTCCTCTGTTAAAAATGGCCGGGGAGTTGCATATCCCTGTGGTGGAAGATGCGGCACAGGCAATCGGTGCATCATACCCCATGCCGGTGGATGGCGCTCTGCAATGGCAGAAGGCGGGCAGCATGGGCGCCTGCGGCTGTTTTTCCTTTTTCCCCAGCAAGAATTTAGGCGGCATGGGAGATGGAGGAATGGTTGTCACCAACAGTGAAAAGATGGCCAAGGATCTGCGTCTTATCCGGGTACATGGGGATATCAGCAAATATCAGCATACCGTTGTCGGCGGAAATTTCCGGCTTGATGCCATGCAGGCGGTGATTTTAAATGTTAAGCTGCAGTATCTGCAAAAATGGCATGCCGCCCGGCGGCAGAATGCCACCCTCTATAATGCGCTTTTCAAAGAGTCGGGCCTGGTTGAGGCAGGCTATGTGGTTACTCCGCAGGCCGTCTATCAGGATGCTGCGGCGGCGGGAAACGGCGTTGATTACCATATCTACAACCAGTATGTCATACGGGTGAAAGACCGGGATGCACTGAGGGATTATCTGCTGGAACAATCAATCGGTGTGGCCGTCTATTATCCAATCCCGTTGCATCAGCAGAAGTGTATCTCCGACCTGGCGGCCAGCCGCCTTTCTTTGCCTGAGTCGGAAAAGGCAGCCGCTGAGACCCTGGCTCTGCCGATCTATCCAGAGCTCACTTCGGACATGCAGGAGTACCTGGTAGAGCGGATTCGCACTTTTTATAAAAAATGACAAGTAGTTGATGATTACTGATGAATAGACTTTCTCTCCTGTTTAGCTGCGCAGCCTTGCTCGGTTCAACTGCGGTATGTCAAGCAGTGACATTGGGAGATTTCTATCAGTCACCCAGGTTGCCCCAGCAGACAGTAATTTTTTCTCAGGAAAGCCGCCCTGCATGGGTTTCTCTCTGGCAGAATGCCCGGAGACTTGCCCATGACGGTGATTATCCCGCGGCACTGAATCAGTATGAACTTTTTCTCAGGAGCAAAAAGGATATCGTTCAACCCCGTTGGGAGATGGCCTCCATCCTTCTGGCTCAGCATGAATTCGACCGGGCGGCAGGGTTTCTGGAAATGCTGCTTGAAGAGTTCCCTGGGCAGGTAGACTATCTCAACGGGCTTGGCTATGCCATGCAGGAGACGGGGCGCTTTGATCGCGCCGTTGAGCTTTTTGAACAGGCCGAACAGGCGGATCCGGAAAATATCATCACCTTGACCGGCATGGGCGAAAGCCTGTTAAGCCTGGGCCAATTGCAGGATGCCTTGCCTTATCTGGAACAGCTTTACGCCCGCAGAACTGATGATGTTGGTTTGTGTGAGAAACTGGTCAATGTCTATGAGCAGCTGGGTCTTTACGACCGGGCGCGGCCTCTGGCCGTTCAGCTGGCAGATCGCAAGAATGCCTCGGCCATCAATCTCAAGGTTGCCGCCAGGATCTGCGGAACGCTGGGACAGGATAAGCTGTCTGAGCGCTACTGGAGCCGGCTGCTGGATAAATTGCCTTTGGATGAAAGCGCCCACACCTGGCTCGCCACCCATCTTGAAGAAAAGGGCAGTTGTGGCGCGGCGCTCACGCATCTGCATTTTCTGCTTGATCAGGATAAGGAAAATCCTGACATTCTCCTCCGCACCGGTGGTTGTTATCTGGAAATCAAAGAACCGGCCAGAGCCCTGCCTTATTATGAAAAGTATCTCACATATTTCCCAGGGGACAAGGAGGTCAGCAGGCAACTGGTCAATATCCATGCCGCGTTGGGTGATGAGTCGGGAACCCTTGCCGCCCTGGACCGTTATTTCCAGATTGAGCCTGATCCATCCCTCAGCAATCTCAGGCGCGCGGCCCGACTTTATGACGGAGTCGGCCGTTTTCATGACGCTATTCCCATTTATCGACGTCTGCTTGCGGGCAACCCGGATGATAACGAGGTGCTCGGGATTCTGGCCCAGGATCTACTCGCCGTAGGGGAAGATGAGGAGGCCTTGAAGGTCTGGTCTCATCTTGCCACTGTTTCTCCGGACAGTAAAACAATTTATCGTTTGATGCTTGACCTGCTTCTGCGGCTTGACCGCCCGGCGGAGCTGCGTTATGTGCTCGATCAGCTCCATAAGCTCGATCCAGACGACAAGCAGGTGACCCTGCGTCTGGCATACTCGTTTATCGCGGCAGGCGAGATCGCTAAAGGGGAAGCCGTTTTTCAAAATGTTTCAGCCATTGAGCTTCCGGCGAATGATCTTCTCCTGATGCGTGCCAGCATATTCGAATCGCTGCAGATGCCCGATCATGCCCTCGCGGATTATGAAGTTGCGCTGAAAAGCCATGGGGAAAGAACGGACCTTCAGCTCAAAGCCCTGCAGCTTGCCGCCTCTCTCGGAAAATTGAGCGAGGCGAACAGCCATAATGCGGCTTTGGCGAATACCGCGTTAACCCCGCAGGAACGGCTGTCTGTCGCCAATGCCTTTCGGGATGGCTGTGATTTTGACAGCGCCTGTGCCATCTATCAGGAAATGATCCATGATCCCGGACTTGATAAGGGGCTGCGATGCCAGGCATATATTGGGCTTGCCGCCTCTTATGAGCAGCAGGGCCTTTTTTATGAGGCGGAACAGGCACTGCGGCTTGCCTTTTTTGCAGATGCCGACAGGCAGGCGGAGGTGATGTGCCGGTTGGTGGATCTCAAGTTGCGTAGTGGCCTTTCAGCTGATGCCGGAGTCTGGCTTGCCCAGATGCGCTCTGTGGATCTTCATTCCCCGCAGAACGGAGCAGCAGATGAGCGGGAGATTCTGCGCAGGTTGATGATGATCAAGCAGTTCAACGCCGATGGGAAATATGCCGCGGCCATGCGAAAGGCCGTTGAGCTGCAAAACGAGATCAAGACGAAAGGGTCAACAGAGAGTTACCGGGGAGTCCCGCTGGCTGATCGGACTGCTTTTGAACTTGCCAGGGCGTATCTGGGCATGAAGGAATATGCGGAGGCGGAAAAGCAATGCCTGCTGCTTCTTGAGCGACAAACCGTCGACTTTCCCACCTTGATGCTGGTGCGAAAAATTTATACGGCCCAGGACAATACGGCGGCAGCCGCCGAAGTGGGTAATAGGATTAAGGTATTGGCAGGCCATGACCTGGGCAGGATGCTGATGCTGGCCAAGTTGTATCATGAAACAGGTGACATTGCGCAAATGGCCCAAGCTGCCCAAACCGCCCGGGATATGGGGCCGGATTCCTTCAGCGCCGCCATCTGTCTTGCCAGGGCTTACAGTAGTTCAGGGCAGCTTGCCCAGGCCCGTGATCTGATAAATTCCCTGCAGCGTGATTATCCTGAAAATCAGGCCATCCAAGCTCTGGCTGCCCGTGTTGCCTTTATCATGGGTTTTAATCAGGAGGCCATGAGTTACTGTGACTCTGTACTGGCCCGCTATCCCGACCGAGGGGATATGCAGCTGCTCAAGGCAAGGGTCTACTGGCGGAAGCTGGAGTGGAAGAATGCGTTTAAAATATATGAAGATTATCTGACCCCTTCCGCCAGTGATCTTTTCGTACAACAGTCCTTGGCAGCCGGCCTGCAACTGCCGCAAGAGCCGAAGCCAACCATCTGGCAGCGTCTGACTTTCTCCCAGTCCGGCAAGGGACGTTTTATTGATCAGGTCATGAGCCCTGTTTTCATGGCAACCCCCGGGCAGAAAGATGTCAACATGGTTGCGATTCCTCTCTATTCGCGTTACATGTGGCAGCAGAGATTCGCTGCTGAGATGGAAGCCCGGCAACTGGTTGCCCAACGGGATGATTTTCAGGCGGTCAATCAGTTTACCCAGCTTGCCAAGAAATATCCTGATGATGAATCACTGCTTTTCGACCTGGCCGGCATTTACAGCAGAATGGGAAAACTGAGTGACGAGGCCATGCTTTATCGGCGCCTTGCCCAGATTGACCCCGACTATCCCGGACTTGTTGAGGCCAGCGAACGAAACAGGTTGAAACGTATGCCCCGGGTCAGTATGGCCTATCATTACCAGGAAGAGAACGGCTGGAGCGGTTACAAGGGGTTGCGCAGAGATTCAGCGGATTTCGGTTCCTGGGCATCCCTTGAATCGGGTTCTGATATTGACCTGTCGCTGTCGCGCATCAAGTACAGTGATGCTGATTCTGATGACAGCATGATGGCAAACAGGGCGGTAATTGCTTATGATGCCAATATTTTCGACAGACTTGACGTGCGGTTGGGCGGCGGCCTGGAGGCATCGGACGGAGAATATGATGATACGGAAATCATTGAATGTGGCTTGACGGGGAAAGTAGGCGACAGGATTCAGGGTGAATTCACGTATGTCAGAGACGTAGTCACCGATACCCTGGCCAGTCTCACCCGAAATATTGTTGCTGAAAATTACAAGGGGGGGCTTTTTCTCGGAATTCTGCCCCGGTTGATCACCGGCGGAGACTATGGCTACACCAATTATTCGGATGGAAACGAGGTGAAGGGCTATTCAATCTGGGCATCCTATATTATTATTCCCGAACCGACCTATCTGCAGTTTAAATTTAAATATGAATTTCTGGATGCGCGGGAATCGGGAGATACGGGAGGTCCTCTGCTTGCGGATGGTTTTGCCGCCCTTGATCATCCCTACTGGGCTCCGTCGAATTACTGGAAAAACAGTTATAATATTTTGTGGAAGCATAAATTATCTGCAGATACCCTTGAGCGTGGGACGCCAAGTTATTATAGTGCGGAATTCATGCTGGACTATGATTCCCTGGGGCATGTCATACAGACGATCAAGGGCAGTTTTTTTCTTGAACTGACCAGGAACTTCATGCTGGAATCGGCCCTTCGGTTGGTGAATTCCGACGAATACCGGGACAGGGATTTTACCTTGTCAGCCATTTATCGCTGGTAGAAAAATGTCCCCATAAGACAAATCTTTGCAAAAACTCTGATGTCAATGCAGATCTCGAAGGAGATCTTTCTTTTTTTTATACACACAGGTTGCCGATAGCAGATTACCGGCGAAGCCGGCTTAGGAGGTTATATACATGATTGAACGAGTGCCAATGTCAAAAACAGGACATGCCCGCTTGCGGGAAGAATTACTGCGCCTGCAAAGGGTTGATCGACTTGAGGTGATTGCGGCCATTGGGGTGGCGCGTGAGCATGGAGACCTGAAGGAAAACGCTGAATATCATGCTGCCAAGGAGCGCCAGGGCCATATTGAAGGCAGGATCATGGAGTTGAAAGACAAGCTGGGCAGGGCAGAGATCATTGACTGCTCTGCCGTGAGCTGTGAGCGGGCTGTTTTTGGCTCTGTGGTAACCATTGAGGACTTGGATAGCGGTCAGGAGATTGTTTACCAACTTTTAGGCCCTGAAGAGGCGGACGTGAAAAAAGGCAGTATCTCTGTTCTTTCTCCGTGGGGAAAGGCTATAATCGGCAAGTCCATTGGTGATGAGTTTGAGGTCAAAACTCCTTCAGGCGTTCGTATGCTTGAGGTGATAGATATCAAAAGTGGGGTTGACGCCTAGCTGGCGCAGTGATGCGTGAGAGATTTTACCGCATGATGGGGATCTGACAGGGGCAACTGGGTAGCCCCTGTCGGGCCGAAGGAGAAAAAATTAGCTGTTGCGAACGACTATGCCGTGCAGAAAAATACCAGTTATCTGTCTGGCGGTTTCCTCAAGGGTGTACTTAGGTTTTGCCGATAAGGCCCAAAGACGGGACATCTCATCAAGTGCGCCGAAAAATGCTCGTTTAACCACCCCCGGCATAACTTCCTGACGAAAATGACCTGATTGCTGTCCCTTGTGGACAATGTCGGAAACAATATCAATATATTCGATAAATTTTGTGTTGCGGTACTCTTTGATGAACTTGTTGCTTTGCCGCAGTTCCATTTGCAGCACTTCCACCAGTTCTTTTTGATCCTGCAGAAGGCTCATATGGTGAACTGCATAAATTTCCAGCATTTTCAAAGGATCGGTTTCATTTTCCAGCAGCAGCTTGACCTTTAAGATGATTTTGCCTATTTCATCTTCAAAGAGTGAAATCAGGATGTCATACTTGTTGTTGAAGTAGAGATAGATTGTCCCGTCAGCCACTTTGGCCTCTTTGGCAATATCTGAAATTCTGGCATTGAAAAAGCCTTTGCGGGCAAATACCTTTACAGCAGCCTGAGTGATTTTTTGGTGTTTATCTGAAACTCTCATCAGTAAGAATCTAAGGTGCGCTCTGGAGTATAAAAAAAAATGCTACAAGAAGGGGTTCTTCTAGTTTTTATGCGTAAAATCAATCAGTTGTTTTTATTGTGTGACAACTGACCTTTAATTCGGTAAATAGTAAAACTATAATTTCCCAGGGAAAATGTTATTGCGAGAAATTGAAATAATGTCATTATTATGAATAATGATTCATTTTTTGTCATATGATAGAGATCCGGGTGCACTCTGTCAAGGGTAAAATGATGTATTTTTGCATATTGGTAAAAGTTTTTGGAATTTTTCTTGCAATGAATTTTTCTTGCAATCTTGAAAGATGAACTGAGACTTGGTATGGCGATGGGAAAAATATTCGGGCAGGATTATTTTTTAAGGGACAAAATAGTTACGGAGAAGATGAGACGAATATTTTAGTTGTTGGATCTGGCGGGAGAGAGCATGCCCTTGTCTGGAAACTGGCGCGGAGCAAAAAAGTGGAAAAGATTTACTGTGCTCCGGGCAATGCGGGCATCGCCTCTTTGGCTACCTGTGTGGACATCAGTGCCATAGATGTGGATGGCCTGCTTGCCTTTGCCCTGAAGGAAAAAATTGATCTGACCGTGGTGGGACCTGAATCGTCACTCACCCTTGGCATCGTGGATCGTTTCACGGAAAAGGGATTGCGTATTTTCGGGCCGGACCATAAGGCGGCAATCCTGGAAGGCAGCAAGGTGTTCACCAAGAATCTCATGGAAAAATATGGGATCCCTTCCGGTTTTTTTAAGGTTTTCTCCGACCGGGATCAGGCCATGGCCTATCTTGATGGGATCAAGGCGCCCGTTGTTGTCAAGGCCGACGGGCTTGCCGCCGGCAAAGGGGTTATTGTCGCCAACACTATTGCCGAGGCCCGTGAGGCGGTGGATCTGATTATGGCGGACAAGGCCTTTGGTGAAGCTGGGAACGAGGTGGTAATCGAGGAGTTTCTCGCGGGTGAGGAGGCCTCTTTTATTGCCTTTACCGATGGCAAAACCGTACTTCCGCTGCCCACTTCCCAGGACCATAAAGCTGTTTTTGATGGGGACAAAGGCCCTAATATCGGTGGTATGGGGGCTTATTCCCCGGCACCGGTGGTGAGCGAAGAGCTGCACCGTCAGGTCATGGAGGAGGTCATGCTGCCCACGGTCAGGGCCATGGAGTCTGAAGGGCGTCCTTACAAGGGCATGCTCTATGCCGGGTTGATGATTGACCAGGGCAGGGCGAAAGTGCTGGAATTCAACTGTCGTTTCGGTGACCCCGAGGCACAACCCCTGCTCATGCGCCTGAAAAATGACCTGATTGATGTGCTTGAGGCGGTGATCGATCAGAGACTGTCTGACATAACCTTGGATATTGACCCACGGCCCACGGTATGTGTCGTGATGGCTTCCGGCGGCTATCCCGGTTCCTACAAGAAAGGGAAGGTCATTACCGGCCTTGAGCAGGCGGCAAAAATTGAGGATGTGGTCGTTTTTCATGCCGGAACAGGATATGCCGACGGCAATTTTGTCAATACCGGAGGCCGGGTGCTTGGCGTAACGGCCATAGGCGGCACGCTGCAGGCCGCT